>Ga0335069_10001321_pt1 | contig 40170 bp, 23 predicted proteins | sample Lox_Sample_11_FD_206714 | JGI IMG/M metagenome (GOLD analysis project Ga0335069, IMG submission 206714) | Soil microbial communities from Loxahatchee National Wildlife Refuge, Florida, United States - Lox_Sample_1.1 | ecosystem: Environmental > Terrestrial > Soil > Wetlands | place: USA...
AGGCAGTTCATGGTCCTCATGTTCGCCAAAGAGGAACTTGTTGCGCAAAAATGAGAGCCGTGCCACGGCGATGACGGCCGGCGTGAAGGTGTGCGTCTCTTGCGCGACAAAGTTCTGCGCGCGCTGATCTTCGCCCACCGGGAAGCCTGGAACGCTGGCCCCGCCCGGCGAGAGCGGATCGACTTGCGAAAGCTGGTTGAACATGTAACGAAAGCTGAGCGTATCGCGCGGAGTGAGGTAGTGGTCGACCTTGATTCCGAATTGGTCGGTATTGTTGCTCAGAGTTTGCGTTGTGGAGAACAAATTTGTCCCGGCATTGGGAAGCGGAAAGAAGCTCAGCAGGTTTTCTGAAACCGAGTTGATCTGGGCCTGCGGTACCTGGTTATTCGGATACGGTGCATTGGCGAACACGTTGAAGAGCTGGTTCGCCGGGTTGTTGCAAAAGCCTGCGGTGAAGCCCTCCGGGCACAGCTCGGAGAAGTCGCCGGTACGCTCCTTCACCGAAGGCACTGTGGTCAACGCGGTCTCACCCTGGCGATTGCGGAAGCCTTCATAGAAGCCGAAGATGAACGTCTTGTCCTTCCTGATCGGCCCGCCGCCCGTAGCGCCAAACTGATTTTGCTTCAGAGGTTCCTTGGTCTGGGCGAAATAGTTGTTGGCATCAAGTGCATCATTGCGCAGGAACTCCCACAAAGTCCCGTGAAGCTGGTTCGTGCCCGACCGCGTGACGAGGTTGGTCGTCGATCCCAGCGCGCCACCGAACTCGGCATTCGCGCTGTGCGTGATGATGCGGAACTCGCTGATCGCGTCGACCGGCGGTTTCAGGACGAATCCACCGTCGATGCCGTTGAAGTTGTTCGCGCCGTCGATGAGGAAGTTGTTGGATTCAGGCCGCTGGCCGTTGACCGCATAGGCCTGTCCGTTGCGCAGCGATCCGCCCGCTTCGGCGATCCCTGGCGTCAAGGGAACGACGCCGGGCTGCAGCAGGCCAAGCTGCGAGAAGTTGCGTCCGTTCAGCGGCAGATCCTCCAGCTCGCGCTGTTGCACTACCTTGCCCATGCTGGTGACAGTAGGCTCAATCAACTCGGCGTCGGCACTCACCAGCACCTGTTCATTTTCCGATCCGACCGCTAGATGCGGTGAAACCGAGGCCGTCTCGTTCACGTTGAGCGTGATGCCATCCTGGACATATTCCTGGAAAGCCTTCGCTTCGACCTGCAGGCGATAGTGCCCGACCGGCAGTTCGAGAAGAACGTAGTTACCGTTCCGATCGGTTGTGGTCGTGCGCGCCAGACCTGTCTCCGCCTGCCGTGCGGTAACTTGGGCGTCTCGAATGACGGCGCCGCTCGGGTCTGCAACTGTTCCGCGAATGTTTCCCGTGATCTGCTGAGCAGACAGACTGAGGCAGGGAAGCGCCACAAAGGCCAATGCGTTGCGAAGGATCTTCATATCGTTTCCTGGTCTCCAAAAGGACTTGATAATGCAAACGGGTGACGGCCGGCGAGTCGCATGACACCCTGTTTTGGTGGATTGCTTTGACATGTGCGCGAGAACGAGCCGCACCCGTCAAGAGTTCCGTGAATTTCGAGAAGTCTGGCGGGGAACACCAGTAGCAGGGGTTCGCCGACGTTCAAGAGAGGAATTGCTCGGCGGGCTGCACCCAAGAACAGTAGTAGCTCAGTCTATGCACTGTCCTGCATCGGTCGGTGGGTAGTTTATTCAACCCTTCGATGGAGTCTCACCCTGGCCTGGCGATGTGTGGTTGCGCAAAAAACTCCCTGCTACTTCAGGTTCGAGTGAGGCGCCGGTGGAGAAGCACTCCGAATCCAGAATCACTCCCGAAAGGCCTGCAGCGCGCAAGCTTTCCGGGAGTAGATCCTCAGCCGTGAATTCGTGAACAAGGGCCGGCTATCGGACCTATCCAGAAAACCGCGCAAATTGCTTCCAGATGAGTGATTATTCTCTGTTGTGAACAATTGACGATGGGTCCACAGGGATCAGGCACGCAAACCGACTCGAACGAAGCCGAGCATCGGCAGAAGCCTGATCAAGTGCATTCATCAGACCGTTCCCTCCTGCGCTCAGGCACGTCACGAACGAAAGCCTACTGGTCACTCGGACCCGACAACCCTCGCTTCCGTGGGTGCCATCCAATGTGACAGTCGAGCTTTGATTTCACTGGTGGTTTGCCGCCAGCGAGAAACCTAATGGCGACCTTACGCTCACACCCAAGCGTTGCAGTTCTCGATGCGATCATGAATCGCATGACGCAGCGTCATCTCTGAAGTCAGCGCTCGCATAGTGCCACATGCTCCACAGGCCAGCTTTTCAGTTAGAAGTTCTCAACCATCCAGACGTTTTCTTCGCCGGTGATGATGTTGAGGGCGACATAGTGGCCGTCGGGGGAGGGAACGGTCCAATAGACCTGCGCATTGGGAGTACTCTGGAGCAACACCCGTGTTTTCCCCTGCAAGTCGGCATGTAGCACTACCGACACGCCGCGAGAGGAGAAACTCGTCAACAGAAGACCGCGATTGTCCGCCGTCCAGTGAACACTCATAATGACAGGCCACTCCTGAAGGAGGAGATCTCTTTTGGTGCCCGTCTTTATTGAAATCAGTTGAATCAGACCTCGATTCCGATCCGTAACGACCGCCAGTTGGGAGCCGTCTGGCGCGAGAGCCCAGCTTGGCCAGCCATCGAAGCGCGCAATCTCCCTGCCCTTGCCTCTTTGGCAATCGAAGGCGATCAGGACCGTCGTTCTCCAAATCACCTTGCTGTAGACGCACACTGATGTCCTTGAGCACGAGAAGTTATCGATTCCGGCATCCTGCAGTACGGGTGTCGCCGCGCCGCCGTTGACGGGAGTGCGAAGCAGGCGTACGGGAGCGGAGGGGTCTTCGCTATTGGGCTGTTCAGCAAACAGGTACTCGGACCCATCGGAGGTTATGCGTGCGCTTGCACTGCGCTCCAATGCAACCTCGCCGATCGCCTGGTCGACACGCTGCTTATAGAGCTTGGCTCGGCCGCTCCGGTGAGAAGCAAACAGAACGGTCCGGCTGTCAGGCATCCACGCGACCGGTTGGTTCGCGCTCTCATCCAGCGTGAGCCGGCGCGGCGTGGTCAATGAATTTTGGTTCTGGTCAAATTCACTGATGAAAACCTGCGGCAGAGCATTGCCGCGCCACAAGAGGACGCGTTTCCCATCGGCGCTGATCGTGATGCCGCCGATCCACCCCAGGCCGCTGCTTACCCGTTGAGGAGGGCTGCTCGCAGCGCTGCTATCCGGATCGATGCGAATCGACTCGAGATCGTAGTTGCCGCCGGGGTTCCCCTTTTCGACGCGCATCGCATACAAGAGACGCCCGTCGCGGTCCCAGCACAGGTCTTCGGGAGCGAGCTGATGATCTTTCAAGATCACCTGCGGCTGGCCGCCGCCGAGTTCGCGCGTGAGGATCCATGACTGATCGCCTATGCGTGAATGAGCAATGGCTTTGTGCCGCTCGATATAAGCAAGGCGGCGGTTATCGGGCGCCCAGCTCACGGCGGTGACCTCCGCGCCTACGATTTGAGATGGGTCGGGTGCGGTTGGAACAACGAAGCGATGTGGACTCTGTCCATCGGCCGAGGCAATCCAGAGTTCGCCAACAACATGCAGAATGGGATTCGCTCGCAAGCCGAAGAGTGCCGCGGCCGATCGATGGAAGAATGCGATCTGCGAGCCATCGGGCGACACTACGCCGTCTTCGCCATCGTCGATCAGAATCTCCGGAACCCCGCCAAGGACCGAGTACTTCCAGATCGAGGACTTCTCCCCCGCCCAGTTCCGCCGTGTGAGCAGCAGATGCGTCCCGTCGGGAAACCAACTCGTCGGCGTAGCAGCGAAGCCCTCGGGAAGGGGTAGGGTATGGACTTCGCCGGTTTCAATCTGGCGCAGGTACATGCCGGTCGTGTCTGCGTAGGCCAGGTACCTGCCATCCGGAGAAACGACGGCCGCCCGAATAGGAGCCTCGGCGGGATTGGCCGTGATTCGCTTCTCCTGAACCACGCGCGCCATGTGCTGAGAATGCCAGTATTCCTGCAGCGCGATGACCACCACAACGACCGCAAACGAAATTGCGATCGCGCTATACCAGAGCCGGTGCGCGTTTGAGGATGGCTGATATTCGCCGCTCACTGTTTGGGGCCCGACGGAAGAATCGCCGTGTGCCACATGCCTGCCGCCGGGCGGTGTCGATGGGTCGGGCTCTTGAGTGGGAGAAGCGCCGTTCGATGACGCTGAGCGGGATGCCGTTGAGATTCCTTCCGTCGAAAGGACGGGGGCAACGAAGCGATAGCCTCGTTTGGGAATCGTCTCTATATAGATGGGTGCGCCCGCGAGATCTCCAAGAGCATCACGGAGCTTCTTCACTGCAGTGTTCAGGCTGTGATCGAAGTCCACGAAGGTGTCGGAGGGCCAGAGAGCGCGATAAAGCTCTTCACGGCTGACAACATCGCCAGCACGCGCCAACAGATGAATGAGAACCCGGAGAGACTGTTCGCGAATTTTGATCCGAATGCCGTCTCGACGCAGCTCGAGATTGCGCCCATCCACCTCAAATACGCCAAAGCGCCACTTCTGCGTGGTGTTCTGCTGGGTTTCCAAGAAGCGAACCCTCGAGTTGATTGAAACCTTGCCGCGAGTCTAGCAGATGGCCCTCTCTCCGTGCATTCGCATCCCGAGATCATCAGTGCACGTTAACCTTTATTCTCCATGTGCTTACAAAACATATTCGATTCAGATCGGAATTACCTGGGGTGCATTGAGTTATCGCGCGCAGCCGTGCAGATTGGTGCCCGAACCCGATCCACGTGAGAAAGGAAATATGTATGAGCAGAAAGCACTGGCTTCCCGTTGTTGGCGCAAGTACGTTGTGCGTCGCAGGTCTAATCGCCCTATCGGTCCCTGCCCCTCGTCCAGCTCACGCAGAGTCCGGATGGGACTCGCGCGTTGAGATCGGCCTTGAGGCGGCGCCGTTTCCGCTGAATACGAAGAGAAAGAACCTGGCCCTCGTCGGTTTGGGCAGTTACTACGTCAATGTGGTGGGCGATTGCAACGGGTGCCACTCGGCGGGTCCGCCGACCCAATTCGCCAAGGGTGGCAACCCTTACTTCAACCAACCGAAGGTGGTGAATCCGGCGACCTATTTGGGTGGTGGCCGGAACTTTGGCCCACTGGTCCCGAATTCCGCACCCATCATCTCGCGTAATCTGACTCCGGATGCGAGCGGGCTTCCGATCGGCGGCGATACATTCGATCAGTTTGTTCACACGATTCGGACCGGGCTCGATCCAGACAATCTCCACCCGCCATGCTCCGGCGCTCCGAACGCAAATTGCATCCCGGCGCCATTTGACGGAAATCTGCTGCAGGTGATGCCCTGGCCCGGCCTGAAGAACCTCTCAGACCATGATCTGCGAGCAATCTACGAATATCTCAGCACCGTTCCATGCATTCAAGGGAACGACCCGCGAGACACGCCTAATCGCTGCGGGTGAGAAGCTGTACAGGTGGAAGGGCTAACCTAGACGGGCGGGTACACTCCGTGCCCGCCTGCGCATTGGATGGGCAGCGAAGTGACGGCGTCCGATGGCTGGCCAATCCGAGTTGGCAAAGCTGCTCTCAGGTCGGTCGACCAATGGGCGGCGCACAAAACCTCGACCGGCTGATCCACCTGAATACGGTGGCCCGTAACAACAACCCAACAAACATTGAGGTGCCGATCGATGATTCGACTGGTGCGGTTGAACGCCGTGTTCTTTCCTTGTCTGCTTCTCAGCGCACACCTGTGGGGGCAAGGTGTCGCTGCTCCGGGCGACCCCTGCAAGCCGGCGAGTGCGCGCACTCAACAGATCGGATGCTGGATTCTAGCCGACAACCCTGTCGGCCAACTCACAAGGGCCCAAGTGTTCTGGCATCTCGATGGGTATCCAACCCGCTCCGCGGCGCAGGCAGACAAGGGGCCGCGCGGCACGGTGGTTGAGTCGTTTGGCCGAGTGTGGTTGATGACTATCGAGGACGAGAACTGGAGATCGAAGCACGGAGATCGCATCGCCGAAATTGGGCCGATCCCTGTCGTCGCTGGAGAAAAATACTCGGCGCAGTTTATGGAAGCCGACTTCACACCCGGCATGACGGCGCCCACACACATTCACTCTGGCCCGGAGGCTTGGTATGCGGTGGGCGGCAAAACATGCCTGGAGACCTCCGATGGCCGCATGCAACTCAGCTTGGTAGGGGGCTCTCCCGTCATCGTCCCCATGGGGTTAACGATGCAACTCACCGCAATCGGAACGGAAGAGCGTCGTTCGATCGTGATTATCCTCCATCAGTCCTCGCAGCCACCCACTACCGTTACCCACGATTGGACGCCGAAGGGTCTGTGTAACAAGATCAAGTGAGCCGCACGCGACAGTGTCTTTCACCTGACCGAAGCGCAGGAGGAACGGCCCTCGCGCAAAACTGCAGGTTCTGATCGAACGATCCTCTTGCGAAATCAACGTGCGTCAAATCGTGCCAGCTTCCAAAACGGCTACCTTACGATCGGAACGTTCAAGATGACTCGTTACTGCTTGATTTCAGGCGTGGAGTGCGGATTCCTCAATACTCGCCGGCTTGTGAGGACCGCTCGCAGATGCGGCCAAGTTCTCCCTAGGACAGCTTCGCTTCTTTCATTCGCCGGTTGCGGCCCGTTTCAGCAAGCATCATTCACTGCGTAGCGCCTTGATTGGGTCGATGCTCGCTGCCCTGCGCGCGGGGATCACTGCAGCGAAAAATGACGCCAGTCCGAGGCTTCGGGGCGCGGTCAGTACACAACCGCCTTCGCCGTGCCTCCTTCTCTTCTTGGAAGCCACCATCGGATCAGGGTTGACCTCGGCGCTGTCAACGATGTGGCTGAGATCAACATCAATGGAAAACCTGGCCCCATCTTCTTCCGCAACCCTATCGGGCAGACGTGGCTTCGATGCTGCACGGCGGAGAGAACAACCTCCAGATCACAGTGGTGAACTGTCTGTTCAACGCGCTTATCGCCCAAGGTCCCAGTGCTGTTCTTGCTTCCGTAGAGGATACTCCGGGAGGCGGATTGCTTCCGGCTGGTCTTGCCGGCCCCGTGCGGCTGGAAGTATGGAACTTCGACGAAGACCGGTAGTGGGATGAAGCGTGTTCAGGAGGTCACCGCCAAAAACCGCCGGAATGACTTCGAGGTAGTGTTTGCCGTCAGTACAAGTCGAGAGACTTGGCCGTCTTGTTGCAGCCGACGTCATTTCGGGTCCGAGCAACTGCGTGTTAACGTTACTACCCAAGGTATAGGAGAAGCAGCATGGTTTCTAAGTCAGAGAAAAGTGCCAGTCGCCGCTCCTTTCTCAAATCCGCAGGATTCGCCGCTGCGGCGGCGATGACGTCTGCAGGCTCGCAGCTTGAAGCCGAGGCGCCCACAGTCGTTCAGCATGCATCTGCGAAGGATGAACGGGTTGCGAGCCCAGTCACGTTGGTTAACATTTTGCAGGGCACGGACTCGACACCAGCCTTTTCGCGTGGAAATACACTTCCTATTGCCGCACGTCCATTTGGCATGGCGCACTGGACATTGCAGTCGACGCCGAACACACCGTGGATGTTTCAGCCTGGCCAGCGGCGGATCCAGGGATTTCGATCGACACATCAGTTAAGCCCTTGGCTGAGCGACTACGGCCACGCAACATTTCTGCCGATATGTGGCGCTCCAGACCTGGACTTCGGTGCGCGCTCCACTTCGTATCGACCGGAGGGTTCAACCCTGTCGCCACATGTGATTGCAATGAGGCTGCTGCGTTATGGAGTCGACGCTGAACTGGTACCGACTGAACGCGGTGCGCTGATTCGCGCCAGCTATACCAAACCAGACACGCCCGGCTTTGTCTTTGACGTGCCGGGGGAGAATCCGCCCATCCCAGAAGCCAATACGACCAGGCGCACCATCCGCTTCCAGTCGACGGCGAACTCCGGTGGCGTACCGGACAACTTCGCCTGCTTTTACGTTATGCAGGTCTCTCAGCCCTGGACAACTCTCGAACACAAAGATCAAAAGACTCATCGCTCAACTCGTTTGAGCTTTGCCGATAGCGTTCGCTCCGTAGACATGCGCATAGCAACCTCGTTCATCTCATTCGAGCAGGCAGAGCGCAACCTGCAGCTCGAAATCGGTGCCAAATCCGGCGCCGAACTCAGGGCCGAGGCCGAACAGGTCTGGAATGAGAACCTGAAGCGCATCGAGATCGAGGGAGCTACCGAAACACAGCGGCGTACCTTCTACTCCTGCATGTATCGCACACTGTTGTTTCCGCGCATATGGCATGAACCGGATGCCAACGGCGCCATGCAGCACCGCAGTCCATACAACGGCAAGGTTGTTCCAGGTGTGATGTATGCCGACCACGGTTACTGGGATCTCTATCGCGCCTGGTATCCGTTGATGACGATCCTCTTTCCCGATCGACTTGGGGAGATCCTGCAGGCCTGGGTGAATGCCTACCAGGAGGGCGGATGGCTGCCCCAGTTTCCATGCCCAGGATATCGTGCCTGCATGACCGGCAGCCTCATCGATTCTCTCTTTGGAGAAGCCGCCGCAAAGGGCATTCAGGGTTTCGATTTGGCTGCGGCATATGAAGGCCTCAGGAAGCACGCGACCCGGCCCGGCAATCCAGATGCCGGCTATGGACGGCGCGGCATCGAGGAGTATCTGAGGTTAGGCTACGCTCCCGCGGACAAAGTCGAGCAGGCAGCCGCGGAGACTGTGGACGCCGCTTATGGCGACTTTTGCATCGCACAGGTTGCCAAAGCATTAGGCAAGACCAACGACTACGCAATGTTCATGAAGCGCTCTGAGAACTGGCGCAACATCTTTGATCCGACCGTGGGTTTCTTTCGCGGCAAGAAGTCGGATGGCAGTTACCTCGAGCCCTTCAATCCCATCCGGTGGGGTGACCCCTATGTCGAAGGCTCAGCCTATCAGCATCGGTTTGACGCACCACATGCTATGCCCGAACTGATCGAGGCTATGGGCGGCAAAGAGAAGGTTGTTGCCGAGCTCGAGAAAATGATCAAGATGCTCCCTGACTTCGACACAGGGGCTTATGGCGGAGAGATTCATGAAATGTCCGAGATGGCGGCTGTCGACTTCGGCCAGTACGGGCACAACAATCAACCATCCCATCACATCCTGTACGTCTTCACTCTTGCTGGCCGGCAGGATCTTACCGCCCACTGGACCAGGCGTGTGTTGGAAGATCTGTACACCCCAGACCTTTTCACCGGTGATGAGGACACCGGATCAATGTCTGCCTGGTACGTCCTCAGTTCACTCGGCATCTACCCGCTTTGCCCGAGCAAACCGGAGTATATTCTTGGCGCGCCTCTGTTTCCGCGAGCCACTGTCCATCTGCCGAACGGCAAGGCTCTCGTCGTAGAAAATGCCTACAAAGGCGGCAGGGTAATCCGCACCTCGCTGAACGGCAAGCTTGTGACGGGTGGTGCAGTGCAGCACGGCCAGATAAAAAGTGGCGGCCTGCTTCGCTTCACCTAAGGATCGGTGATGAAGGGTAGGCTTGCATTCAGAGATGACTAACCGACTGGCGATGCTCAACCTGACATGATCGAGGGCAATCGGCTGGACGGACAGATTGCCCGAAAATTGCTAGATGACGTTATCGCCTAAGAGTGAATCTCAATGTAAGTATTTGATTCTATTTGGCGTCCCCGACGGGATTTGAACCCGTGTTATCGCCGTGAAAGAACGCGGGCAGGTCGCAACTGCAGGGTTTTACGGGGCCTGGAAGGGCTAGAACGCACTATAAAGGCTGCAACGGAGCTTCTTGTGGTCCCGAACTGGTCCCGGGAATCCCTTTTGACCTGCGGGGCCTGAAACCAAGTTTGCAATCGCAGGCACCTGCCAGTGGCTCCTGACCGTGCAACCCTACCTTACACCCACCCGGTCTTTTTTCCCCAGAGAATGCAAATGCGGTGTGCGGGAACTGCTGTCCCTTCGAACACGTGTCAAACCAACTCCCTCAGGGATTCGGTCAGAAGAACTCAAATGGAAAGGAGAATTTACATGGATGAAGAAGCCCTTGAAGTTTCTCAACATCCGAAGCGGCGGTCGAGCGGATTTGATCCAAGCGCGGTCGAGCCTTTTGTAAAGCCCGCGCTGGTCGGTGAATACCTCGGGATTGACGCGGCTACCGTAGTTCGATTCGCGAAAGTCGGAATCATCCCAGGCCATCCGCTTCGTGTGTCAGGACAAAGAACTCACTGGCGGTTTCTGCTGTCGGAGATTCGGAGTGCGATGCTCGCCAGAGAGCCAAATCAAGTGCGGCATGCCTGGAAATGAATAGCAATGAGCACCGCCGACGGCCGGTCAGCTTGCGCGGATTGCTGTCGACGCTCCGGATAGTGCTCACAAGCGCAGATGCCTGATTCCTCCGCGGAATCAATCAGGCGCTCATCTGCTCAGTGAAAAACGTGGAGCGATGACGTCTGTCGGGTCGAATCGGATCGGAAGGTCTGGGACAAATTCTACGACCTTGCGTAGCGTATACGGAATGTCGACCCACTGTCCGTGAGTTGCTATCCTCCCCTCTTCTTCGAACTGATAACGTAGGCTGCTTTTCGCAGATTTGATCTGCGGATGGGGCTAAACACATGGTCGATCGCTCTCACGTACCCGTCGACACATACAGCGTTGCTGGTCTCTGAAAGGATGCTGTAGATCGGGAGCTTCCCTCGATCCCGGCATGAGGCCGGCAGACGCGCATGAAGAGCCCCGTACTGATTCCGTTGCGGCATGGGACGAACCGGAGAGTCTTTCCGGCGACGCGCTTGATTTGCTTCGTGACGGCGTGGGTAAGCCTCTGCTTGCTGGGACAAGGGAAGTTCGACCAAACGCATGGCGAACCTGCCGCGATTGCGGTGGACTACCCGGAGAATGGGTCGATTTTTCCGCCTGAGATTACGCCGCCGACGTTCATCTGGCACGACGAATCGAATCACGCCGCGTCGTGGGCCATCGAAGTGTCATTCAGCGACGGTTCACCGGGAATGAGCTTCCAGTCCACAGGAGAGCCCCCGCGTATCGGTGCGGTCGACCCTCGTTGCATCTCCCCAAGCAATGAACTGCCTGCGCTCACTACCCGGCAGGCTGACGCGCATACCTGGACTCCGACCGAGGAGGCCTGGAGGGCGATCAAGCTGCATTCAATAGAGCATGAAGCCAACATCACGATCACGGGAGTTCAGAGTGGACACCCGGGCGAAGCCGTCTCTCACGGCGCTGTGACCATTGAGACGTCCCAGGATCCGGTGAAAGCGCCGATCTTCTATCGCGATGTGCCATTGATTCCGTCCAAGGGAGAAAAGGGAGTAATTCAGCCGTTGGCCAAACGGGATCTGCCGCTCCTTGCCTGGCGGTTGCGCGATATCGGCCAGCCCAACAGCCGGTTGTTACTTACCGGCATGCACACTTGCGCGAATTGCCATTCGTTCTCGCTCGACGGAAAGACATTTGGAATGGATATCGATGGCCCTGCAAACGACAAGGGCCTCTACGCGCTGGCTTCGATCAAGCCGAAAATGTCTCTGCAAAACGAGGACGTCATCTCGTGGAGTTCTATCAGGGACAATTCGGCTTCGCCGTCCAGAATCGGCTTCATGTCTCAGGTGTCCCCAGATGGAAGATACATCGTGACCATGTTGCGGGATCTGAGAGCGCAACTTAGCAGGAGCTACTTTCTCGTCAACTTCCAGGACTACCGCTTCCTCCAAGTCTTTTATCCAACGCGCGGAATCTTAGCCTGGTATGACCGAGTTACGGGGAAAAAGCAGCCTTTGCCGGGGGCTGACGATGACCGCTTTGTGCAGACCAATGCAGTTTGGAGCCCCGACGGCAAGTTCGTGGTGTTTGCCAGGGCTGAAGCGCGGGCCCCTGAGACACCGGGCCAGACGTTACCGAGGCATGCCAACGATCCCGAGGAGACTCAAATAAAGTACGACCTTTATCGAATCCCCTTTAACGATGGAAAGGGCGGAGTCGCCGTACCAATTGAAGGCGCATCCAACAACGGCATGAGCAACAGCTTTCCAAAGGTCTCTCCTGATGGGCGCTGGATCGTATTCGTCGAGAGCCGTAATGCAGAGCTCATGCGCCCTGACAGCCAACTCTATATCGTTCCCTTCGAAGGCGGGGTGGCGCGCCGTCTCCGTTGTAATACGCCGCTGATGAATTCGTGGCACAGTTTCTCGCCCAACAGTCGTTGGATGGTTTTCTCTTCCAAGAGCAGATCGCCGTACACTCAGATGTTTCTGACCCACCTTGACGGGGCAGGCAATTCGAGTCCCGCGATCTTGATCGACAATGCGACGGCATCGAATCGAGCGGTCAACATTCCGGAGTTTGTGAACATACCTTCAAACGGCTTGATGAGGATCGATGTGCCGGCCGCCGACGTATACCGCCTCCTCGACCTTGCTTCTGACTTTGCTACTCAGGGCAAGATCGACGAGGCAGCCGCGGAATGGAAGAGCGTTCTGGAAATGGATACACGAAACGCCTCAGCGCATAACAATCTAGGGGCCGCGTTAACCGTGGAAGGAAAGACCGCCGAGGGCATGAAACATCTGCGAGAGGCGCGGGACATCGATCCTCTAACTCCCGATCCAGCCGACCTGGAGATTACGTTCCAGTTGCAGTCTTATTATCGACAGCAATTCAACGCCACAATTGCAAATTCCGATTGCAAGGCGGCCCAAGATTACGCGCAGAAGCTGCTTACCGCGACCCCAGACAGTGAAGTGGAAGAGGCAATGAGAGTATGTGCGTCCAAAGCAGCGGGCTGGTAAACGCAGCAAGAGAAGAACGGACGCGCGATGGCCGGTTTAGTGCCCCACTGAGCCGGTAGCGTGAACAAGATGAGCCGCGTGGATACTACCTTTGTGCGGCTCACAGCCGGATGGTCAATTCGCCATCGGTGAGCGAAACAAGCTGAGTCTTTCCGCTATCCATCGCCTGAATTCTCAGCTTCTTCCCAACTGGAGGCTTGGTCCCATCCGCGGCACGAAGTCTGAGCACGCGTAACGATTCTTCCCAGTTGCAGTCAATTCTGATGAAATCCCCACGTTCGTAACGGAAGCTCGTGCCGTCGTCCTCATACAACGTGAATCGACCGTCGGCGCCGGGATAGACCTGCAGCTTGACTGGTTCATTGCTTGATTCGGCCGTGTGCTGACACACAGGTCCCATGGGAAGAATTGCGCCGGCGGCCACAAATAAAGGCAGCGTTGCGAGATCAACTTCGCGGGCAATCTCAGCGCCGCCCTTCAATTGCCGGTTGCTCCAGAAATCCCACCAGGCTCCTGCCGGGAGATAGGCCTTTCGCTGTGTAGCACCCGGCTCTATCACAGGAGCGACCAGCAGGTTATCTCCAAAGAGATACTGATCCGCGATCGTCAGAGCCTTCGCATCCTGCGGATAGATGAGCCACAAGGCTCTCATCAAAGGGAGCCCCGATCGGTGTGTTTGATCGACCGATGAGTAGAGATAGGGGAGCAGCCGGTAGCGAAGTTCCAGGTATTTGCGGCAGATGATTTCAATCTGCGGATTATGCAGATCCTGGGGTGCAGGCCAGTTGGCCAGTGTTGCCGCGCCTTCCAGAGGGCCGAGCGCTTCCTGGCCCCACGCCCAAGGTAAGCGCATCTTCCACGCGACACCATGAGAGCGGAAGAGAGGACAAAACGCGCCGAACTGGAACCAGCGCACGTAGAGTTCCGCAGTGAATTCGCTGGTTGGGATGAAGCCGCCCGTGTCTGTACCCCAATAAGGAATCCCGCACAGGCCCATGTTGATCCCGACTGCGACTTGCGCGGCGAGGGTCTTCCAGGTGGAGTCGATGTCGCCCGACCATAGCCATCCATAGCGCTGGAGGCCGGCGTAGCCGTTACGATGCAGTGCGAAGGGACGGCGATCCGGGTGCGCAAGTCTCGGCCCATCCCAATACATTTCGTTGCGGGCGAGGCGCTGTTCTTCCGACAGCAGGTCGCCTTCGTCAGGCCACCATCCATCCACGCCGATTTCTTCAATGGGCAGGTGCTTGGCCCAGTAGGACGCCGCATCGCCGGGCGTATTGGCAGCGGAAGCCGGATCGGTGATCTTGCCGTGGAAGTCGTAGGGCGGTACAACATGCAAAACGATTTTGAAATGATCGGCATGCAGTTGCCGCAGCATCGCGGCTGGATCCGGAAAGACGCCGGCGTTGAACGTGAAAGAGCCGTGTCCCGTGTTCCAGCCCGAGGGGCAGAAGCCTGTGCCGAGATAGATCAGCGTGTCACAGGGGAGCTTCTTGTCACGAAAAGTTCGTGCGATTTCGAGTACCTCATCGCGGCTTGCCAGCGTGCGGTGCGACTGCATGTATCCCAGAGACCAGATGGGCGGAAGGTGAGGATAACCGGTCAACTCTGCATAGCCGCGTAGGACCTCGGAAGGAGTATCGCCGAGAATTACGTACACGTTGCGCGTGGAAGTCGCGACCGCCGAACGTACGATGCCCATTTCACCGGTCAGATCGAAGGTCCCCATTGGCTCACCGACGAAGACACCCCAACCCTCTGGACTGAGCACCCATGGAATGGGGACACGGGAGCCGGCGATGCGCAGGTCAGCCGAACCTTGCCCGTTGCGCATGGCGTCTTTTGTTCCGCGGCGGTCCAGGCCGATCAGGCCTTCGCCGAGTCCAAAGACGGGTTGACTGCCGAGACGAAACCGCACCGCAGTACTGTCGGTGTCGAATTGGATCTGCTGCCGGACTTGCTGTGCGGCATCGGTCAGAGTAATGCGGAGCGGTCCTTCTTCTACGCGCAGGCCGTACTCTCTCCACTGCACCGAATCCGTGACGGTGTCGCCGCCAAGGGACACCTCGTGAGGATCGTCGATGGCGCCAAGTTCGCGAGAGGGTGGCGTGGCCGCGGCTGGGGCTATGCTGATGCGCAGCACGCGGGGTGTCATCGCCGTCAAACTGAAATCGAGCTTGCCGGGCCTGCCTGTCGGCACCGTCAGAGAACTCGCAGCTTTGAGCTGCTTGCGGAGCAACAACTGAGCTGCGGCGGCTCCGATGCCGCCGAGCACAGACCTGCGTGTCGGTATGGATGTCATGGCACTCACAAGGCTGATGGTTGCTCGATTTGTGTGTCCCCCTGGTTCGATTTGGGCAGCGCACGCCCAGGAGGATAGCTGGTTGAACCGCGCACAACGAGCGACGTCGGCACTTTCAGCACGCTGTTGACGGCGTTCGCCAGCGGATTCTCGATGATGTTCTGAAGTGCTTCAAGTGCCGTCTTCGCAATGTGCTCGACGGAGATTTGGACTGTGGTGACGGGCGGAGCCATCCACTCCGCGAACGGGCAGTCATCGAGACAGATCAGTGAGATTCCCTCGGGCACGGAGATGCTCGCGCGCCACAAGACCCACAAAGCGCCGAGGGCCACTGGGTCGCAGGAGCACAGGACGGCCGTGGGCACAGGGTTGGAAGCGATCAGCCGCTCCATGCCTGCGATCCCGCCGGCGAAGGACGAATCTGCTTCAATGAGCCGGTTGGGCCTGCATCCGATCTCTTGAAGTGCGAGAAGAAAGGCCTCCGCCTTCTGTTTTGTCGCCAGTTGGCCAACTGCGGAGCCGATGAATGCGATCTCCCGATGACCCAGCAACGCCAAATGCTGGATACCTTCCCGAACACCGCGCAAGTAATCGATGGAGAGAGCTGCTCCTCTGCGAACTGCTCGATTCGACTCGCAACAAACGAGGGGGATATCGACGAGGGAAAGAGCTTCAGTCAGGAGCGAATCGGGATTGAGAACGAGTGCCGCGATGCCATCGACCTTGCGGTCGAGGAAAATCTGCAGATGATTTGCAGTTTGTTGACTGCTTTCACCGATCGTGCGGGTTAGTACATCGTAGCCAAGAATAGAGGCGCTCTCGTGAAATCGCACGATCAACTCGGCAGAGTGCACCTCAAGGATCGGATTGATCAGGAGACCGACTAGGCGGCGTTTGGAGACGATTCTTGAGGCAGCATGCGGAATGTAACCGAGCTCTCCCAGGGACTCCCAGACCCTTTTTGCAGTGTCCTTGCGCACAGAAGTAACTCCCATCATTGCGCGTAGAACTGTCGAGTGCGATACGCCCGCATGGCGGGCTACATCGTGAAGGCTTGGCCGGGACGGCTGACGGTTTTTGGTCCTGAGTGCCATTGTGCGAAAAGCTGCACGAGAATTGCCGGCAATCGCGAAGTTGACGTGGGCTCGACACGTGCAGTGTTGTTAGATCCAAACCTTTGAGTCGATGGGCGGCTCGGGCTGCTTCCACCGATCCGGATCGCGATCGTCGGGGTAGTCGGGCGGAGGTCCAACTCGGTTCATGCGCGCGAAGTTGGGTATCGCTAGCAACGGTGCGCCGTCGTGCCATTCGCCGGTGATGACCATGACTCCGCCTAGCAGGTCCGGGCGCCATTCAGTGCGGAGCAGCGCGTCGCCCAGTTTGCGATCGATGCTCTGGTTGTCTGCAGTCTCAACGTTGTAGATCAGGGGGCCGTATTGCATAGCTGCGAGATCAATGTCGGCGGCGATGCGCTCGTCGGCGGCGATGCGCTGCGGCTCCATCGGTAGTTCCAGTTCGATGCGGTCGCCTTGCTTCCACTCGCGCGTAATCACCGCGTAGCCTTTGCGGATGGCCGGCGTTTGTTCGTTCCCATTGACCGCAAATCGTCTCACGCCGCGGACGGCGGGCGATTCCTTATAGAGCTTGCTCGTGGTGCGATCCGGGATACGCACGTAGACGGAGAACGTCTTAGGCACTTCGGGATTGACTGTGATGGCGACTGAACCGTGCCACGGATAATCGGTCTTCTGAATCACCTCGACATTGGTGCCGGCCACCTGGCCGATGTGGATGCGGCTGCCGACGAACATGTTGACGTAGAGGCCGTCTTTGCTCTTCACATAGGTCCAAGTAGGGATCATCAGCAGAGTGCGGGACAGGTTGCCGACGCAACATGGGCAGACGTGCCACTTTGCGCGTTCTGTGTTCACCAAGGGATTGGTGTAGCAGTAACTCTTTCCATCGAGTGCCACACCGCCGAGCAGTGCGTTGTACATGGTCTGCTCGTAGAGGTCGGCGTATTTCGCGTCGTGGTACGCGAGGTTGAGTTTGTATTGGAAGAAGACCACGCCGCAACTCGAACAGGTTTCGCAGTACGCTTCGTTGCGCAGGGAGTAGTTAGGCCCGAAGCCCTCAGAGGTTTCACCGCTTCCGATGCCGCCCGTGACGTAGTACTTTTTGTTCACCATGTTGTCCCAGAGAGAGATGACGGCGCTTTGGTAGTCACGATCCTGGGTCTCTGCGGCGATGTCCGCCATGCCCGAATAGAAGTACATCGCGCGCACGGCGTGACCGACGGCTTCATACTGCTGACCAGGAGGAAGGTGGCTCTGGTCGTATTCCGAGCCGCCGCGTCGGGAGTCGAGTAGGAATTTCGCCAGCACGATATAGGCGTCGCCGCGATGGTTGCCTTCCTGGTCGTTGACGAAGCGTCCGAAGCGCACCAGAGCTTGTTCCATCTCCTGGTGTCCGTCGAACCACTCCTTCTTGCCTGGCCCGATGTTGGCGACCCAGCAGTCGGCCAGCTTCTTGGCCGCGTTGTAAAGGCGAAGATCTTTTCCTTCGGTGAGCGTGTAGTGATTGATAGCCGACTCGATGAAGTAGCCCGAGACGTAGCCCTCGTGGTTGCCACGGTGATCGGGCGACCAGCGCTCGGGCCAGTCCTTGCGATCAGCCAGCGTGTAGGCGGTCTGCAAATAGCCGTCGGGCATCTGGGCGCCGAGGATGATCGGGATCCAGCGTTCCAGTGTTGCCCGCATCAGTTCCTGTGCCTGCAGGATCTCCGCATCGTCCTGCGCATCGACCATCAGAGCAATGCACATCGACTCTACAGTCTGGTGAACCCAGGCATTCGAAAACACGTAGCCCTTGTGCCTGCCGTGCGGTTCACCGCGAAGAGCCTTGCCTGCTTCGGTGAAGTTATCAATTCCGCCATCTCCGCGCATGGGTGCAATATCGGTGCGTTCGCACATCGCAATGCAGTGAGGAATCCAATCAACGATCAGTGCTTTAGCGCGCTGATTCCAGAAAGGGCTGTCGATCGAGTAGCGCCGGGTATAAACCACGTCGAGGCGATCGGCGGGCGGAGCAGGCTCGACATGCACATTAATCGAGGGCGGTGGGCCTTGTCTGCCCGACGCCTGCAGTGCGAGAACATAGTCTCCGGGAACAGAAAAGGCCGCAGTCGTCACCAGCGAATTTGCGGAAGCGAACGTGACAGCGCCTGGTCCAGATGCTTTTATCCATCGTGCGTCATTCTCAGAGGAATCGCGCAGCCAGACCGCTTTTCCGGATAGATAGGTGCGCCCGTCGCTCACCACAGAGCGGTCGACACCGGCATCGACGACCGGAGGAAGATCTGGGACCGCGCCGTAGTTGAAAACCCGCCACTCAAGGATGCCGGCAGGATGATTTGCCTGAGGGGTGACTTCGAGGCGCAACTTGCTCGTGGACACAGGTTCGAAGGTCGTGGTGTTAAAGGTGTCAGGCGCGACGCCCAGGCCCTGGGCTTGCGCCACGGGAACGAAATCGCTGCCGTTCCAGTAGAGGATCCGATAGCTCTCGGGGGCCGCAACTTGCTGCCAGGCGCTTCCCGGAATCGCGGCGGGGCGGGGGCGATCGACGGCCCAGTAAACCTCCACTCTCTCAACCTTAACCGGCTCGCTCCACACGTACTGCACCCAGTCAGCCCGATCCTCGGGCGGTTGAGACCACAACGTATAGAGCGCATGCGACCGATCGAACGAGTTCTCTGGAACGAAGCCATCGTTCAAGGCGGATATCTTGTTTTCGCTCCGCATGGTCTGGCTGGTCGGAACCGCGACGCGAGCAATATTCAAAGGCCCCTGCGGTGTCTCCGCAGAGGCTCGTCTGCCGGGAAGGGCGCTCCAAACGGCTGCGCCTCCCAGCCCCGCCATGAAATCCCGGCGGCTTAGCGCAGCTGACGGTTCTTGACGGATCTGTCGTCCCGGCCGGATCGAGGTATACGTTCTTTTGCCCATAAGTGATGTCTACTCCTGAAGCCGTATGGTTTCTTTGCAGCAGCACAACGCGAAAAGAAAGCGTTTACTCAAATGACCGACCACGGCCCCGCTCTTATGATCGCTCACCGCCCTCGGTCTCCAGCACAGCAATTCACTTTCGGCAGACGAACCGTAAGTCTTTACGCTAGTGCCCTGCAATAGGGCAGCTGTACCATCGCCCGTTGGTGCGGGCTGTGTTTCCATGATGCCTTTGACGCGCGAGACAGTTCCCCGGGCGCATAGCCAAGGTTGCTGCCTCGATTTGCGCAGCTGGACCGCGTTGAAGCCTCGGCAAATTGAGAGTAGAGAGGCCCCTAGTGAAACAGACCAGCGATCTTGGTCCTAATCGTTTCTGCTTTCACTGATTTGCCTTCGTTCTCGTATAGGGCCATCAACTCTTCAGCGGCACTAAGGTTCATGGGATCCAAGTCGAGGGCTCGCTGGAGGTGGGATTCTGCAGCTTCATTGCTGCCTGAAGAGGCGTATGCCGAACCGAGATTGGCCTCTATAGAAGACGACTTGGGGTTGCAGCGTGCTGCAAGTTCGAAGGCAATCGCGGCCTCGGAGAATTGTCGGCCGATCGATAGCGCATTTCCAATCGAGTTGTACATCTCGCAATCGTCCGGGAACTGATGCTGGACTTCAGTAAGAATGCGATAGCCGCTCACAATCTGCGGCAGCGACCGTGTTTCGGCGCCAGCCTGGATCGAGGCGAGCCCGAGGTTACGTTTTGCCAGTTCGGCCGGGGGACTCCTCCACGGCTCGATCCCGATGGGCTCGCTGGCGGGTCTGTGATCCGGCGTTCGTTGAATCCTGTGATCGGTAAAGACCGTGTGCCCGCCATCATTGGCTTCTCGTTTTGGCATGTGACACCCAATGCAGTTGCTGCTCCTTGATGGATGGCTTGCGGCAAAGTGCGTCCTGGCGTGGCAGATGAGACATTTTGACCGATAGTACGGCACCGCAGAGGCAGGTTGGTTATGTGGATCGTGGCAGGTTCCGCACCACATTTTGTCGCCACTGATACGCTTGCATCGGCTGAGCGCCAATTGTTCGGAATGGCTGATGACCTTGAAGGGAGGTTGGTCGCCGTTCGGCATGGAGTAACGATAAATAGTGAATGTGTTCTCCAGCGGCTCGCCGACGACAAAGTCCGTAAACACCTTGCCTGGATTCAGGACTCGTGTCACACCCTTCAAATGGCACTGTTCGCAGACGCTGTCGCGCGAGGCGGGATCCAATCGGATAGGGTTGACGATGTTCGACGAACTTGGGTCAAGGAGATGAGCATTTGCAGGGCCATGACATCTGCTGCAGCCAATCGCGAGGTGCAAGAAAGGCTGCGCCCCATACTCATTGATTGTTCCGGCAACAGGAGTGAACGAACCAGCGTGACAGAAGATACATCCCGGCTTGATGGGGCGGGTGAAGTCGGGGTCCGATTCGGTTTCGTAGCCGGGTGCGAGACCGTATGCCGCTTCGCGCCGGTAGTATGCAATGGGCGATTGAAATAGGCGGTTTGACAGGGAGACGATATAGCCGCTTGCGTGAGTTCCCGATCCGATTACATACTTGACGCGATAGGTTTCGGTCTGGCCGTGGCTCTCCAGTGTTTGCCAGGTGCCATCTCGCTTCGAGTAGGTTCGGAGAGTCGTTTGAGGGGTACGCACTATGCCCTCGGGTTCATGCGAGGGCAGGTGCATGGATTGAGCCATTTTCGAGCGCTCAAAACCATTGACTTCTTCCTGATGGCAGTCAATGCAAGCATCCCCTTCATTCGGCTGAAGAAGATCAGCTTCTGTCATCTTGGCTGCAGGCGCGGCCTTGACTGTTTGCTTCGTCGACATGGAGTTTGCAAGACACAAGGCGATTGCAAAACCCGCCATAGCTCTCACAGAATTCAGGGACAGCATTCGGCTCTAACTCCGGGGAACAGGCCGGGCGTTTCTTGCTGCCCAAAGGGAACCCTGCTTAGTTACTTGCAACACTCATCCGGCATCGATAATACCCTGGCGCATAGCCGCGGTTGCAGCTTCGGTACGGTCTGAAACCTGAAGCTTGGTGGTGATGTGGTTGATGTGATTTCGCACGGTGTAGTGGCTGATCTGCAAAGCGCTGGCAATCTCTCTATTGGTGAGCCCCCTGGAAACCATCTCGAGGATCTCGATTTCGCGTGCACTCAGGCTGGCTCGAGCTTTCCGGTCCTGAATCCAATCGCGCATGTGCTCCGGAAAGTAGGTGCCTCCAGCGATCACTTCTTCGATTGCCGCGATGATCTCTTCGCGAGGGGCATTCTTGGAAAGATAGCCTCGGGCCCCCGCCTGGACAGCTCGATAGATCTCCTCCTCGTACTCGTAGCTGGACAGGATGATCGCCTTGGGCTGGTAGTCGCGAGTCTTCAATAAATTGAGCAAATCAATGCCATTGATTGTTGGCATCCTCAGGTCCAACAGCATCAGGTCAACCGAGCAGCGGGCGAGAATGGCCATGGCCTCCTCGCCGGAGTGCGCCGAACCGGCGAGTTTCAGTCCGGCCTGTCTGCGAAGCAGAGAGGCCAGCCCCGCGCGGACAACGGGGTGGTCATCTACGATGAGTACCCGGACAGCCGGCTTAGATTCCTGTGTGTTCATTTTGAATTTCCCCCATTGGCAGGTGAAGGAGCCATCGTCGCGCGATTGCCCGTGCGAAGGACGGCGGTATAGGCGCCCGCACGTGAACTCCGGTTCCTTTTCCGGGCGCGCTGTCGATTTTGAACTCAGCGGAAATGTTGTCGGCCCGCTTGTGCATTCCGCGGATGCCGAACCCGGCCGAATCACTGGAGACGACGAACCCCAGACCATCATCTTCCACAATGAGTTCAACAGTTGACCTCTCATACAGCAGGGAGATAGTCAGCCGTGAACAACGCGCATGGCGGATGGCATTGGTGATGGCTTCATAGCCAATGCGCAACAGCGTGTCGGAGACGCCGAGGGGCAGGCTCTGCATATTGCCCTGGCTCACGGTCTTTATCTCAACGGAGCCGCTCTGCGACACGATGCGGCGGGCGCAGGTCTCAAGCGTCGACAACAGGCCAACCGATTCGAGAAGCTCAGGCCGCAAGGCGGAGATGCTACGCCGCGCCTCCTCGTGACTGTTACGGACCATATCCTGCGCCTGCTCGAGCTGGGGTACGATATCGATTCCGTCCTTTATATCGTCGCGGATCGCCTGAAGCTGAAAACCCAGACCGGCAAAGCTCTGGGCGAGGGTATCGTGCATTTCATGCGCGAGCCGTTGCCGCTCGTCGAGAACGGACTGCATGCGCCAGCGCTCCACGAAGAAGAAACCAGTCATGCCGGCGAGAGCCAGCAATACAACGCCGCCTAACAGCTCAAGAATATGCGCAGTGCTCCACCAGGGGGGGCCCTCAAGAACCTCGATATCGCCGGCCGACGGGAGCAGCAGTGCGAACGCGGTCAAGTTATGTGTGTACTTGGAATCTGTAACGCAGATACCGCGCAGCCGGAGCTTGCTCTTTTCTTTCACAGCTTCGAGGTGGGGCGAGCGCCCCACGCCAGTGACCAGAGCGACGAACGACTGGCTCTGGTCTTCCAGCGTCAAAATCTCTGTTCCGTGGCCATCGTCGTGTTTCTCTTCGAGCCTGCCCTGTACCTCAACGTACTGTGCATCGAACGATCCTGTCGCGGCCTGCGATGCAGCGACGGCAACGGGGGAGGCAGGGGTGTGCGACCAAAGAACGTGGATCTCGGCGTTGCGAAGCTCTGAACTGAAGTCTCGCAGATCGGCATCCCCACTGGCTTCGATCTCGTCGCCGATTTGCAGCGGGGCATGCGGGTGACTGCTGACGATCGCAAGTCCGCCCGTAGAGTCCTGAATGTAAAGCATGGGCGATGTAAGCGTGACAACGCCCTGTACTGTGACGGGACTTGGCACCTCAGGGGAAAGCAGGCGAAGGCTGCTGACGGGCTGCGTATTCACCGCGGAACGATGAGCGCGAAGGTCGCGCTCAATCGGCTCGAGGAATCGGTCGTAGGGAGCCGCTTCCATGCCAGTCGGGAATCGGTTGGGCACGGCCAGCTGAGGCGGTTGGCTGCCGATCATCGCTTCCAAGTCAGCTTGCGTTGCGGGCCGAATCTCAACGTTCTTCCACTGTGCGCCGGTGTTATAGGACTTGAGGCCGAATCGCCCGGACTTGATACAGCCGGGGTCGCGAATCGCAATTGTTGTTGTCTCCCCTTTTTGCGAGGTGGCACTGACCGCAAAATCACAACCGAACGCAAGGAACTTGACGTGATACCACTGCTCGGCAAACACGCGGGGCGCGATTGCCTTTACGGCGTATTCTTTCCATCCATAGTCGGCCCGACCCATCATGAGGGTATTATCGAGGTCACGCAGACCGGCCATGTAGCCGTGGTACGCATCGACTCCAGTCTCTTCGTCGTTGCCGCGAATGATGAGGCCTGCGTCTCCATACTGTCCCAGCAAGAGGACATCGGCTTCAACGGAGTAGTTGGACCAGTTATCCGAGCCCGTCATCAACTTGGCTCCGCGCTCGTCGGAGTTGTTGGTCATGACCCCGTCAGCGAAACGCCAAGTGCCACCGAAGGCCTGCCAACTGTCTTGCTTGTCCAGCGAGATCATCGCATGTTGAATCCGGCCCGGGCGCACGAACGCATCGTACGCCACGGCTGCGATCGCCAGAATAACCAGAATGGACGCGGCGAGCAGAGCCGCTATCCCAGTGCGTTTGGAGAGTCGGGAGGTCATTGCGGTGGCCACCACGACATGTTCTCGATTTGGCGAATCTCTGCCGAATCCAAGTTATCGCGGGTCAACAGCACCGGCACCACGCTGGCTTCTGATCCTGAGCGGCCTTTGATCTCCCGATCCATAAGGTTCATTGCGACGCGGCCGATCTCGAAGGTGTTCTGCACAACAACCGAGTCGATGCCGCCGTCGCGGATGGGAGGAAGCAAGTCCTGATCAAACCCGACAAGCTTGATCGCCCGCACCTTGTCAAACTCGGCCAAGGCATAGTAGGTCCCACGAGTGGCGGCGAGAGAGAGCGCCACAACGGCATCGAGAGACTGACTGCCGGTCAAGAGGCCTTCGGCACTGTGCTGTTCCTGCGGGACGCTCGACAAGCCGAGTCTGCGCGCAACCACGTGGATGCCAGGGAACTCACGCAGCGTCGATTCAAAGCTGCGCTCCCGGAGGGTGTTGCTCTTGAGCTCCGGCCGGATTCCCACGATGGCTATGTTGCCTTTGCCCTGGAGGATCAATCCTACCCTGCGCGCGGCAATCTGGCCTCCGATACGCTCGTCGTTCAGCACGTAGCTGAGTTTGGGGCCTGTCGGAATGCCAAGTTCGGTATCGATGACGACCACAGGGACGCCTTGATCAAGGACCTTGCGTATCGGACTTCGTAGCGGCAGAGTCTGGATCGGCGAGACGATCACCCCAGCAACGCCGCGATCGACGGATTTTTCGATGAGTGAGATCTGCGTCTGCGTATCGTCATCCCGCATCGGGCCATTCCAGTAGAGATCGAGCCCGATCGAGCGCCCCACTTCGGCCGCCCCCGCATGCAGCGGTTCCCAGAGCGCAGTACCGCATGTTCGAGGAATCACGGCAACCGTGTGCGAGGCTCGCCTGCAGGCGACGCAGAAGAGAGAGAGGAGTAGCAACGAGCCCGCGACGAGTGCCCAGGGAAGCTTCTTGGCCGGAAGGTGGTTATAACGGTGTGCAAGCCCTCGATCCATCGTTTGCGCTTCCTGTTGCGGGTCAGGTTCCGCTGGCTCTCCGGCGCTTCGGGTTCCGATGTATAGGTCATTTGACCCATACGGAAACCTCTTCATGGGCTTGGTGCCTCCATTGCCGTCCCTGTACACGGACCGCCAATTATACGGCGGTTCCGGTCCATGCCGCACGCGCGATTGATTCAGGTCCAGGAGCGGATCCACGGACGGAAACCAAGAAGAACGGCTAGGCAAGAAATCGATGAAGCCATCTGGTGTATGGTTGTCGCACTGCGGCGGTAGACTACTCAACGAACATGGATTGGCTATTCTCGGTCCCGGGCAAGAGAAGAGGTATGCGATCGACGATGAGGTTGAGTCTTCGAGGTTACAAGATATGTTTAGTCATATTCTTCTCTGTTCTGCAGGTCGGCATATCGGGCCAGACAACCAATGATTCGCTGCACTCGATCACTTCAGCATTGCAGGCTGGCGATTTCCAAAAGGCCCTGCAGCTGCTGAGACCCGCACTAGAAGAATCTCCGAGGAATCCACAACTGTGGGCGCTACAGGGGCTCGCTTATTCTGGAGAGAACGATTCCAAGTCGGCGTTGACATCGTATAAGCATGCGATTGTGATTTCGCCGGACTATTTGCCGGCCCTGGAAGGCGCCGCGCAGATTGAGTACGAGGCCGGCAGTGTCGACGCAGTTCCTTTGCTCCGGCACATTCTTAAGTTACAGCCGGATGATGCCACGTCCCATGCAATGCTGGCCGTGCTGGCGGAGAAGAATGACGACTGCTCGACCGCGGTGGAGAACTATGCAGCGAGCGGGCCACTTCTGAAGTCCCAACCGGAAGCCTTGCAGGGATACGGCCTCTGCCTCCTGAAGCTCAACCAGACCGACAAAGCAATCGCGGTGTTTCAGCAACTGGTTGAGGTAGCGCCAGAGAATCCCCGATGGCGTCGGGGCCTGGCTGCGCTCCAGCTTGGCGCGGCGAAGCCTCAGGATGCGCTTGCAACGCTGCAGCCCCTACTCAGTGCAGATCCAGATGTAAGTACGATGCGCCTTGCAGCATCTGCTTTTGAAGCCAACAAAGACACACCCAGCGCGGTGAAGATTCTGCACGATGCCATCGTCAAGGATCCGCGGCAGGTTGCGCTCTATGCTGACTTCGCGGAACTCGCTATGGACCACCAGTCATTCCAGGCCGGGGTGGAAATGATCAACGCGGGCATCAAGCTGCAGCCTGCCGCTGCGCCTTTGTATCTGGCGAGAGGCGTGCTCTACGTGCAGCTTGCAGAGTATGAGAATGCAGAAGTCGATTTTGAGAAGGCCGAACAGCTGGATCCAAAGATGGGCATGAGTGCCGCCGCTCAGGGCATGCTGGCCGAGGAAGAGGATCAGAAAGATCCGGAACGGGCGCTGGAGACCGTGCGCTCCAAACTCGCGAAACATCCAAGCGACGCATTTCTCTGGTACCTGCAGGCTGCCATCCTGTCGGAGCGATCGCCGGATCCGGGTTCGGTCGATTTCGAGAAGGGACTCGATTCCGCAAAGAAGGCGGTAGCTTTGCAGCCGTCGCTCGAATCGGCGCACAATGTGCTGGCCAAGTACTACCTTGACTCGGGCCAGAATACGCTCGCCGCAAAGGAGTGCCGATTGGTCCTGGAGAAGAACCCTTCCGATCAAAGCGCCTTGTACCATCTCGTCATGGCGCTTCGCAAGACAGAAAACCAGGCAGAGATTCCAGATCTCTTGAAGAGACTGGCCAAAGCGCGGCAAGACGCGACCCGGCAAGAAGGCGAACGGAACCGCTACAAGCTGGTGGTGGGGCCAACGGAAGTGTCGAACTGAATCGGCAGGGCAACCCGCGTAAACCTTTACTTAAACCTCGCCAAGCCACCATAATGAAAGGCGTTCAACACACCTGCCGATGACCATGGACCGTCGTTCTTTTGTCCTTCTCTCTCTCTGCGCTTCTGCCCAGCAACTCCTCGGACAGGAACAGGGCATCGCCACTCGGAATATTGCAGCGCAGGCCAAGCCGGCGCCATCGGGGCGTCCTTTCGATGCGCACTTCACCGACGTGGCTCGAGAAGCAGGCCTGCGCGCACCGGTCATCTACGGCGGCGTCGAATCGAAGAAATACATCCTGGAAGCCAATGGATGCGGGTGCGCCTTCATCGACTACGACAACGATGGGTGGATGGATATCTTCCTGTTGTCGGGAACTCGACTGGAAGGAGATCCTCCGGGTGCGACCAATCGCCTCTACAAGAACAATCGCGACGGCACTTTCACCGATGTTACGGAAGAGGCAGGATTGAAGGCTGCAGGCTGGGCGAACGGCGTGTGCGTCGGCGACTACAACAATGACGGTTTCGACGACTTGTTTTGCACCTATTTCGGCCAGAACCGGCTCTACAAAAACAACGGGAATGGAACTTTTACGGACGTGACAAAGGCAGCCGGACTTTTGAACGCGGATGCAATGCGCTGGGGAGCGGGCTGCGCTTTCGTCGACTACAACCGCGATGGGCATCTCGACCTCTTTGTCTCGAACTACATTCGATTTTCGATTGAACATGCCCCGGTTCCGGGAGAGAAGTCGACTTGTAACTGGAAGGGAATTCCGGTGAATTGCGGCCCGCGAGGTCTACCGCCGGGGCGGCATCTTCTCTACCGCAATAACGGAGACGGCACCTTCACCGAGGTAACCAAGGAGGCCGGTATTGATGTGGCAACGGAGAGCTACGGGATGACCGTGGTGACGGCCGATTTTGATGAGGATGGGTGGCCCGACATATTCGTAGCCTGCGATTCCACGCCCAGCCTCTTGTTCATGAACAACAAGGACGGAACGTTTCGCGAAGAGGGTGTCACACGTGGGGTGGCGTTGAGCGACGATGGCATGGAGCAAGCGGGTATGGGGGTAGGCATCGGCGACTACAACCTGGACGGCCACCTCGACCTTTTCACAACGCATTTCACCGAAGACACCAGCGGGCTCTATCGCAACGACGGCAAGGGCAACTTCGATGAGGTGACGCGCGCAGCCAAGACCGGTGTGGAGACACGCTTTACGAGTTGGGGCGCTGGGATGGTCGACCTCGACAATGATGGATATCCCGATGTACTTTTCGTCACCGGAAGTGTCTATCCAGAGGTCGAGCGCAAACTTCCGCAGTATCCGTACAAGACGCCGCGCGTGCTGTTCCGCAATCTGGGCGATGGAAAGTTCGAGGAACTGGATTCGCAGGCCGGTGAGGGAATTACAGCAGCCCACAGCAGTCGTGGATGTGCGTTTGGCGACTTCGATAACGATGGCGATCTCGATGTGCTGATCGTGAATATGAATGAGCCGCCTTCGCTGCTGCGCAACGATCTAGTCGGTCATCACAACTGGATCAAGATCAAGCTCGAGGGCGTGAAGTCGAATCGAAGTGCGATCGGAGCGCGTGTGGTTGCCCACTACGGCAACAAGGTGCAGGCACAAGCTGTGGTTAGCCAATCCAGTTACTACTCATGCAATGATCCCCGCCTTCACTTCGGATTGGGAAGCGCAACCGAGGCTGCAGTGGAGATCGTTTGGCCGAACGGACAACGCGAGCGCTACGAGCAGATTGCTGCCAATCAACTTGTGACAATTCGAGAGGGTGTCGGGCTTGTACCGAACAAAGGCTGGAAGCGTTGACGAGTTCTCTGCGCTTGGCGTGATCCACCTATAGGACAAAGAACCCATTGACAGTCGTTCTGCAGGTCCTCTAGATACTTACCTGATCCTAAGGGAAACGTTTTCTGAGACGTGGCCAAAAAGGAAACCTAGGCCGGGATCTTTCGGGAGGAATTCATGAGACAGAGCAGAGCGGCTATCATCGCCGCCCTGATGTGTTGCCTGATCGGGCTCTGGGGTGTTCCAGCCTTCGCGCAATTCACGGCGAGCATCCAGGGCGTGATTCAGGACTCATCCGGGGCAGGAGTCGCCAAAGCAGAAATCGTCCTTGTCAACATTGGCACGGGAGTCCAGCAAACCGCAACGTCTGATCCCTCTGGCAATTACCGCTTTGTGAGTCTTGCTCCGGGGAACTACAAGATCTCAGCCGGAGCCACGGGGTTTTCCAAGTCTGAAGCAGACGTGACGCTTTTGACAGAGCAGAATCTCAACGTTCCCATATCGCTGAAGGTGGGCTCCGCCACGGAGTCTGTTGTCGTAAGTACAGAAGCGCCGATGGTTGATACGGCAGACAGCCGGAATCAGCTCACCTTGGACAATAAGGGTGTTGCCGAGCTGCCGATCGTCGGACGCAATCTCGTAACGCTGGTGACGATGGCGCCCGGTGTATCAGGTCTGGGAACCAGCACCTCTGGAAGTCCGGCATCCGGCGTGGACAACTACTCTACGGAAGAGCAAGTGGACGCCAGCGCGAATGGGCAGGGGCAGAACAACAATCAGTACGTCGTTGATGGTCTCGATGTGACCAGCGGAATCCGGCAGGGCGTGCTGAATCTTACGCCGCAGCCTGAGTCGATCCAGGAAACGAGCGTTCAGGTCAACACCTTCTCAGTTGAGCACAGCCGTGCGGCAGGTTTGCAAACCATCTTTACAACTAAGTCGGGAACTGATGCGTTCCACGGTTCGGCCTCGGACTGGTTCAACTACCAAGGAATGTTTGCAAGCCAGCATTTCGTCGGCTATCCATACCAGCCGTTCCACTCTAACAACATGGACTTTGCCGTCGGCGGTCCGATCTTTCCGCATCACAATAGCTTTTTCTACTTCGCGGTGGAACCGTTGCGCTCGTCAGCCAGCGCGGGTGGATCGGTTACTTTTGCCGATCCTCAGTTCATCTCCTGGGCGGCAACGAACTATCCCGCCACGGTGGGAACGCACGTTCTTCAGACTTACGTACCTTCAGGAGTCGGAGGAGCGACAGTCCAGCAGACAGCCGCAACCGTATTTGGAAGCGCATCCGGTGGCTGCGGTACAACCACAGGGCAGAATGGCGTTCCATGTACTCTGCCTATGATCGACATAGGGTCATTCGGCGCTACGCAAATCAGAAACGGCACACAATACTTCGCGCGTATCGACCAGGGCTTCAAGAAGGAGAGAGTCTATGTCAGTCTGTACCGCACACTGCTGCAAACAGGCGCGGCATCGCCCATGCCGCAGTTCTCGGCGTTGAACAATACGTGGCAAGTTGCGGGCCAGGTAGCCTGGACACACACTTTCTCACCCAACACGCTGAACGATATGACAGCTGGGCAGAGCAGAGTGGAGGGGGTGCTGGGCAGCGGCGCCAAGGACTACACGGTGCCGTCCATCTCGGTGAACGGGATCAATGCCGATGCCGGCCAGGCATACGGCGTTGGCTTTGCCCAAGGCGATTTCATCCAGCATAACTATCATTGGCGCGACGTGCTCACACATGTGCGCGGCACCCACACGCTGCGCTTCGGTTACGAAGGTTGGTACGGAGATGACGTCGAGCCGTTTCAGGGACCGTGGTCGCAGCCTAAATTCTCCTTCAGCAACCTGCTGAAACTCGCCCAGGATGCACCCGCAAGTGAAGGCGGGATTATGTATAACCCCCAAACCGGAACCGAGGCTCTGTGGAACTGGGACGCAGCGTCCAGAACCTTTGGCGTGTTCGCGGAAGACACGTGGCAAGCCAGCAAGAGGCTGACCCTGACCCTAGGACTGCGTTATGACGACAGCGGGAATCCATGGTCGAAGAGTGCCGCAACCGTCTTCGGCAATTTCTATCTCGGCACGGGCACAACGAGGGCGCAGCAGATTGCCAACGGATACGCAAAGGCCACTCCAAATGCGCTGCTTCACGCTGTAGATAACCTGTGGAGTCCTCGCTTAGGCGTAGTCTGGGATCCGACCGGCAAGGGAGACTGGGCAGTGCGCGGAGGTGTAGGCATCTTCGACAACTGGCTCACCTCGGCGAATATTCAGGAAGAGTTCCGCGGGAGCCCCCCCGGATTCGTGGAGCCGAACTTTTTCGCAGGAACGGCGACGCCTCCGATCTTCGTTCTGGGCACCACCAATAAACCGCCCTTCGGGTTTACGTTTCCGACATTTCCTGGCGGTCTGAACTCGCAAGGCGGTGTCGTAGGGGCTAACTTCTCGATTGGCGGAATCGATCCGCTCGTGAAATCGCCAAAGTCCGGTATCTGGTCTATAAGCGTGGAGAGAAGAATCAACCGGGTATTCGCCGCTACCGTTGGGTACAACGGATCCCACACCTACGATATGGTCGGGAACGAAAACTCGATCGGTGGCGTCTCCTACGGCGTGGATATCAACGTTCTTCCGGGAGACCTCATCACCCACGAAAGCTTGGCGCCAACTGGGCTCAACCCGAGCTTCGGATCCATTCTTTATGCCGAAAACAACCGCTATGGGAACTACAACGGCGTGTTCTTCGACTTGAAGGGACGCGTGACACGCGGGTTCGTCGATGTCTCGTACACTCGTTCAAGCTCGAAAGACGACGGCTTGGCCTATCCGTCGCCGGACAATTCCTCACAATACTACGCACCGTCGATCTTCGATGTGCCGAATCGACTCTCTCTCACCCTGAATTATTCATTGAAGGGCTTGAACGATGGCAGGGGGGCCGTCGGTTACCTGACCGGAGGTTGGGGACTTAGCGGTACGACCATCTTCCAGTCAGGGTATCCTCTGACGGCGCAAAACAGCAACGCCTACAGCCCGATATGCCAGAACACTGCAGCCGATGCACCGGCCTGTCCGTCGGCAGCCAATCCTGCCGTGGGATACGCTCCAGGCAGCGGCGACTATAACGCTGATGGCAACAACCTCGATTACCCCAATGCGACAAGTTATTCGCAGTCGACGAGTAACAAGGCGTGGCTTACGGGCGCGATTCCAAAGTCGGATTTCGCTGCTCCAACTTTCGGACAGGAAGGGAACGAAAAGCCAATGCAGTTCCGTGGGCCGAACTTCTTTGAGACCAATGCCAACTTCTACAAGGACACGCCGATCACGGAACGCGTGAATTTCCAATTCCGGTTTGAACTCTTCAATGTTTTCAACCGGGCAAACTACGCCAACGTCGATACGAACATCCCCGATGGGAGTTTCGGGGCGGCGACCGGCTCGCACGAACCCAGATTCTGGCAACTCGGCGGAAGAATCTCGTTCTAGGGCTCAAACTTCTGTGGAACTATTGATGGCCAGCGCTCGCGTAGCGCTGGCCATTCTATTGAGCGAAGCGACGGTAGCGAACGAGGGCTTACAATTCCTATGACTTCAGACCGTCGCTTTGCAGTGATTGCGAGTGGCAGTCGATCAACATGAGCATGATCTTCGTTCGTATTTTTCGCGCCAGGGCCCTGACCTGGATCGCGGTCTCAACGCTTCTGCTGTCCAACCTGTTCGCGCAGCCCGCTGAAGAAGCGATTGCGCGCATCGCGGCTGCCCTGCGTCAACAAAACTACGGACAGGCATTGACAATGCTGCGCGGCGCCCTGGCGAAATACCCCGCCAACGCCGAGCTTTGGACGATGCAAGGGGTGGCCCATAACGGTCTGGGCGACACGAAGGGCGCACTAGACGCCTTTCGGCACGCTCTCAAGCTGGCTCCCGACGAGGTTCCGGCACTACAAGGCGCGGCGCAGATTGAATACGATAGCGGAAGCGCGGGCGGCATTCCGATTCTGAAGCATCTTCTTCAGATCCATCGGAATGACCTGACCAGTCACGCGATGCTAGCCGTTCTTGAGTATCAACAGGGAATTTGTAGCGACGCCGTGACTCATTTCGCGAAGGCCGCCCCCCTGTTTGTGTCCAAGGCTCCGGCATTGCATGCCTACGGAGTGTGCCTGGTAAAGCTGCGCCTGTTCGACCAAGCGGTCGAGGTGTTTGAGCAGTCCCTGGCTCTCAATCCTGAAGATCATCGCGAGCGAGAAGTGTTGGCCTCGGTGCAGCTCATGGCGCATCAAGCTCCGCAAACAATTGCTACGCTCGATCCGTTGCTGAGCGCGACACCCGATAGTGCGACTCTTGAGCTTGCTTCTGCGGCCTTCGAGGATAACCACGATACCGACCAAGCAGTGGATGCGTTACGCCAGGCTATCCTGCTGGAGCCGCAAAACGTGGGTCTCTACGTGGATTTCGCCGCGTTATCGACCGCCCATCAGTCCTTTCAGATTGGAATCGACGTGGTAAACGATGGAATCGCCGTGCAGCCCAAGGCTGCGCCTCTTTACCTTGCACGGGGCATGCTTTACGTTGAACTCTCTGAGTATGAGAAGGCTCAGGACGACTTCGATACTGCCTACAAGCTGGACCCCAGGCAGTCCCTGACTGCCGCGGCCCAGGATATGACTGCTGTCCAGCAGAACGATCTTACCGGCGCGCTGGCCGGAGTTCGAGAGAAACTGGCCAAAAGACCGAACGATCCGATTCTTCTCTACCTCCAGGCAGACGTGCTCGCCCTGCAAGACCCCAAGCCTGGCTCGGCGGATTTTCAGACTGCTTTGCGTTCGGCAAAGAAAGCCACTTCACTGAATCCGTCGCTCGCTCCTGCGCGCACCGTGTTGGCGAAGCTCTATCTGGAAGCCGGGCAGCATGCGGAGGCAGCAGCCGAATGCCGCAAAGCACTGGAGGTCAATCCAGACGATCAGACCGCTCTCTATCTTCTGATCCGGGCATTGGGGAAGACGGAGCATCGAGACGAGGTCCCGGACTTGCTGAAGAGGCTCGCCCTCGTGCGCCAGCAGGCCGCCAACAAAAAGCGCGAAGAGAATCGGTTCAAACTAGTGGAGCAAGAGTCCGAACCTAAATAGCAATGCGCCCGAGGACAATCCGCAGACTTGGCCCAGGGCCACGCCTTCCTATTCAGGCAATCGTGATGCGGTAGACACACCGCTTGCCGCCGCGAAGAATCGATTCCTCCAGCTCCGCCTTGACCGGGCGACCCAAAATCTCCGAATAGGCCTGCTCCTGCCATCCCAACGTGCAATTGCAGAAGGTTCCCGGCGTCACTCCGACCTTCACCATAGGGCAACTGCACGACGGACCCTTGTCGACAATCCGAATCGTTCCCTTGGATTCGTCGTACTCCGCCTCCGCCATCCAATGCCGAAGGCCTTCGTCAAGGAATCCCCTGATGTTTCCCTTATAGCGATCAAGCAAGTCTGCACGATAGGTATCGGCGCATTTTCCGCCAAGCGCGTGGAGAACCTGCTTGCACTCCTGCTCCGGCAAACGTGCGTCGAGGATCTCGATCAACTTCGAAAAGCGAAGACGCGCTGCCTCTGCCTTACCGCTCACATCGGTCAATTGCTTTGGATCGCATTCCTGCGATGCCGTCTCCAGAGCCTTCGCCTCGGGCGCTTTTCCTGCGCAACACAGCCCTGCTGCTGCACAAGCAGCGGCAGCGCAATCTCGAACAAATTCCTTCCGATTCATAGCTGTCCTTTCTCGACTCCAGCGCCAGTACCGTCGAAGAGTCGATGCTCAATCCTGACCATCGCGGAAATACGCCAACCCGCCTGAGCGGGCCGGCAAAGCCCGCTTAGGTCTTCAGGCGCACGTAGGTGCTATAGCTCTCCTCGTCGATCGATATGAACGGCCGCATCGTTACCGCTGCGCCGTCGGCCGATGTTGCGGTCCAGTCTCCAGCGGCATTGTGCAAGGGCCGGGCGCGAAGGAGAGACTCGCGATCAAACGCGGGCTGAGTTTCGGCGACTGCCATCAGCACCAGGGGGCCTGACAGAAGCGCCACCATGTTTGGATGATTGGCGTCGACTGCCTCAAGCCGCAGCGGCATGGGCAGCTCAATCTGAATGCGATCGCCTTCCTTCCAGAGTTTGCGAAGGGAGACGAAGGTTCCCGGTTCAATGGTGTCTGCAATACGCGCCCCGTTCACCAGCAACACCGGGTTCGGCGATGCCCAATGCGGAATACGAATGTAGATCGCAAATTCGTGTGGCTGGGAAGCCGAAGTCACAATCTCGATCTTGTTGTCGAACGGGTATTGTGTCGCCTGGGTCAACGCCAGCTCGGTGCCGCTATCCGTCCATCGAACGCTCGATGGCGTAAAGAGGTTGACGTAGATTCCGTCGTTCGAACGCAGATAGGTGCTGACGTGATAGTCCGCTGCGAGCTGCGGAAATGTTCCGGAGCAGCACGGCCACTTGTCTTTGTACCAGGCTTTGTGGCCGGTGGCGGCGTAATCGGAGTAGTAGAACGACGTTCCATCAGCCTGGATGGGCCACGCGCCGAGAATGGTGTTATACAGTACCCGTTCCATGCTGTCGCCGTAGCGGGCCTCCTTGGTCGCCCGCAGCAGATAGCGCGTGATCTTGAAGTGCCCGTATGCGCCGCACGGAGTCTCGAAACTGGAATGGGTGTAAGCCAGGCTGTCTCCCAGCTGCCCGAAGCCAGGCTCGCCGAAAGCTTCGTTGGGTCCCCAGCCGCCTGTAGCAAAACTCTGAGTCTTCTGCAGCATGTCGAAGCCATTTCTCGCGGCGCGGAAGTGCTTCTCGCTGCCAAGAGTCAGATAGGCCTGCATCGCCGAACTGAACGCGTTGACATGGCTGTAGGCATGCTCAAAAGGAAGAACGTTGTTGCCTTCGGCGAGCGGATTAAAGTAGGTATCGTCTTCGAGGAATTTCTTGGCCATCTCAAGGTAAAGAGGTTTCCCGCTTCGTTGATAGGCGAGGAAGAGGTTTTCCGGCAACGTATAGGTTTCGTCCCAGGTAAACGATGTGTCCTTGTGCGGTCTGGCCCGCTGCTCGGCGCGCGATAGAGCCTTCTCTGGCAGGTAAGCGCCGATCGCGCGTGTGAGCCTCTCGTGAATCGCCAACGCCAGCGGATCGTGCGCATATTCATACGCGTCAATCAGGCCGCAGGAGAGCTTGTCATAGGTGTACGCGGGGAGCCGATAGCCGGCGAAGAACTTCGCCTCGGGGTCAAGCGTCTCGCCGTATCCCTTCACAAGCCGGTTGATCTTTGCCCGTGTTTCCCCGTCGCCAGTCACCGCATAAGCGCGGGCCAAGCCCGAAACGTACTGCCCGAAGGAGTGCCCGGCAATGAAACCACGGAAATCGTTCCGCTCAAGACTGAAGCCGGTGAGATCATACCAGCCGCCCATATCGTCTCCCGGTGCAGGGAGCCCGGCCACCTGGCGGAAGACCTTGAGTAAGCGGTCTTCGTCTAGATGCAGGTAGCGGGAATGATTCTCCTCGAATTGCCGCCGCATTGGTCCATCATGTAACTGGACCGCGCCGTAGGGAAAAGTTGCGAGAGGAAAAGTAACCGCTACTGTTCCCTTTTCCGTTTCTGCGAGAGCAGGCAGCGCGTTCGAAGCTGCGAGGCCGGCTACTCCGACGCCCGTTGCCTTTAGAAAAGTTCTGCGATTGATTTCATGTGCCATGGACGTACGCCTGCCTGACTTGGAGTAATTCGATTGAAGCGTAGGTCTGCAATCGTAAGGAGGTCAATAGGTCATTGAGGCTATAGGGAGATCACACTTGCTCGTCGGAGAAGGGCCCGATCGTCCATGCTTCGTGTCGCAAATGAGGGAGGGGCGTTAGGCCGATCATGAACTGCCGGCGACGCTCTCTGGACGAAATCACGGCACATGACAATTTCCTCCAGTAGCGGAGCCCATTTTGAGATCATTGCGAAACAAGTTTGGCGGAGTGGGAACATCGGTTGGGAGATCGATTTGAGCGCTGATCCCAATGGAACTGAATCGTGGGGCGCGGCAGTCCTGGCAGGGCTTTCACAGAGCGCTCGGCCTGTTTGATTTCGTGATGGTCGTCTCCGGCATCATGGTCGTCTCAGGCATCTTTGCTCTGCAGGTTGGCTCGGCCGGCTGGTTGCTCGTTGCCCGGATAATCACCGGCTTTCTCATCGTGCCAGGGGCGCTCGGCTACGGCGAGTTCGCCGCCATAAACTCAAACATTAGCATTGATTGTATCCAAAGTCGTATACTTTACGAAAGCAAGCTAAGAGAATGGCACGTTCTCGCGCGTTCGCATCGCACCGGTTCCGAACGCGCACGGAATATCCTTTCTCTTAACACAGGTATGACAGCAAAACAGATACCTCTACGATTGGATGTCGTCGATTCCCACACAGCAGGGGAGCCCACCCGCTGTGTGCTCTCCGGAGGACCGCACCTAGGCTCCGGTCCACTCGACGTGCGCCTCGAGCGCCTGCGCCGCGAACACGACGCTTACCGCCGTGCCATCTTGTGCGAGCCGCGCGGTTCCGATGTTCTTGTCGGCGCACTGCTCGTCGAACCTCACGATCCTGCCTGCGATGCAGGCGTAATCTTCTTCAATAATGCTGGGTACCTGGGAATGTGCGGACACGGCATGATTGGCGTTGCAGCTACACTTGCTTTCCTCGGCCGCATTGAACCCGGCGAGCATCGGATCGAAACTCCCGTTGGCGCAGTGAGCGTTCTGCTGCATGCCGACTCGCAAGTGACAATCCGCAACGTCCCTTCCTATCGCCATCGCGCCGCGGTCGCAGTCGACGTCCCCGGTTTTGGAGAGGTCTGCGGAGACGTTGCCTGGGGTGGCAATTGGTTTTTCCTCGTTCGCGAACACACCTTCGACCAGATGCGCGAACTCACTCTTGCCCAGGTCGAGCCGCTCACCGCATTCACCTGGGAGATTCGCCGCGCCCTCAATGCTGCAGGCATCACCGGTGCGGGCGGTGCGGAGATCGATCATATTGAACTGTTTGGCGCACCGCACAAACCCAACAACCATAACCGGAACTTCGTCCTCTGTCCCGGCAAAGCCTACGACCGATCCCCCTGCGGTACCGGGACAAGTGCCAAGATGGCCTGCCTCGCTGCCGAAGGACATCTCAAACCCGGGGAGCCTTGGCGCCAGGAAGGTATCCTCGACACCGTTTTCGAAGGCAGCTACACATGGGAAGACGGGTCTGGCTCTGGCAATCTGCACGGCGAGAGTCCTCGCATCATTCCCGTGATCACAGGCTCTGCTTATGTTATTGCTGAGTGCACGTTGATCTTCGATCCCTCTGACCCATTTCGGCTCGGAGTGCCCGAATGATCTCGTCATCTTCGCGCTCCTTCGATGTCATCGTTGCGGGGGGGGGCATCGTTGGCGCGGCATGCGCTCTCGCCTCTGCGCAGGCCGGCTTTCGGGTTGCGCTTGTGGAGAAGGAATTCCCCGGCAGCGGTGCAACCGCGGCCGGCATGGGCCACATCGTCGTCATGGACGATAGCGAGGCACAGTTCGCCCTCACGCGCCGCTCGCAGCAGTTGTGGCAAACGCTTAGCCAAACGTTACCAGCCAACGCCGAATTCGAAACGCGCGGAACCATCTGGGTGGCAGCCGACGACGAAGAACAAGCTGAGGCCGCACGCAAGCATTCTTACCTCCAGCATCGCAGAGTCCCTAGCCAACTACTCTCAGCCGACGAACTCGCTGTCCTCGAACCGAATCTCCGCACTGGACTCGCTGGTGGCCTGCTCGTTCCAGAAGACGCAGTCGTCTATCCGCCTGTTGTCGCTCACCACCTCACAAAACTTCTCCAGTCCTACGGTTCTGAGGTCATCCAAGGCCGATCGATTCAGAAAATGCAAGCTGGAGAGGTGCTTCTCGACGACGGTTCCGAGTTTCGGGCGCCAAAACTCGTGAATGCGCTCGGCGCCGATGCCGCCCACTGTACACCTGGCCTACCCATCAAGAAACGCAAGGGACACCTGGCCATTACGGAACGATATCCCGATTTCATTCGCCACCAGCTGGTTGAACTCGGATACCTGAAGAGCGCACATTCCCTCACATCCGATTCGGTCGCATTCAACGTCCAGCCACGACAAACAGGTCAGCTCCTTATAGGCTCTTCACGCCAATACGGCAATGAGGACCCATCGGTGAACCAGGAAGTCCTTTCAGCAATGCTCGAGCGCGCAACGCTCTACGTGCCGGCCCTGGCATCGCTCAAAGCGATTCGAATTTGGACCGGTTTTCGTGCCGCTACTCCAGACAAGCTGCCGCTCATAGGACCCGTGCCGTCCGATCCCACGCTCTGGCTCGCGACAGGCCATGAGGGCCTGGGAATCACGACGGCTCTTGCTACTGCAGAACTGCTTACATCGTTCTTCACCGGTTCAGCGCCGCCAATTCCCGCCGAACCCTACCTTCCCTCACGGTTCGAACATATTCCCAGCCACGACACCCAATCCTTACAGGAGGCATCATGAACTGGTCCGGCGTTATGCCTGCAATGACCACCGCCTTTCATCCCGACTTCAGTGTCGATTACGTGACTGTAGCCCGTCACGCCAAATGGCTCATTGAAAATGGCTGCACGGGAATCGTCTGCCTCGGTTCGCTGGGCGAGGCCGCAACCCTCACTTTCCAGGAAAAGGTGGGCGTCCTCAAAGCCGTCGTCACCGAACTAAAAGGCAAGGCACCGGTCGTCTCGGCCATCTCTGCGCTGTCAACCGCAGAGGCCGTCGAACTTGCCCGTGCTGCGCATCAGGCCGGCTGCTCCGGCCTCATGATTCTTCCGCCGTACGTCTACAAGGGAGACTGGCACGAAAACAAGGCTCACGTTGCAGCGATCCTCGGGGCAACTCCGCTACCAGGAATGCTTTACAACAACCCCGTCGCCTACGGCACGGACTTCCTCCCTGAGCAGATCGCAGAGTTCGCCGCCGAATTCTCTAACTTTGCCGCAGTCAAGGAATCATCGACTGACGTGCGCCGAGTGACGGCCATTCGCGCACTTCTCGGTGACCGGCTCGCTATCTTCGTCGGAGTCGACGACGCTATCGTGGAAGGCATTGCGGCCGGTGCGGTGGGATGGATCGCCGGCCTCGTCAACGCCCTTCCGCGCGAGTCAGTCGACCTCTTCAACTTCGCTCGAGCCGGAAAACGGGAAGAAGCCTTCGCGCTCTATCGCTGGTTTCTGCCTTTGCTTCGCATGGACACCGTGCCCAAGTTCATCCAGCTGATCAAGCAGGTTCAGCTGGAGGCCGGCGTTGGCAGCTCCCGTGTGCGTGCGCCGCGTCTCGAGGTCGAGGGAAGAGAACTGGCCGAAACCCGTGAGGCCTTTCGTTTTGCCCAGGCTAATCGCCCCAGCGTGGCCGTCGCCAGCACACGCTTCACCGCATAGGAATTTGGAAGATATTCGCTGGATCGACTG
>Ga0335069_10001322_pt1 | contig 40162 bp, 56 predicted proteins | sample Lox_Sample_11_FD_206714 | JGI IMG/M metagenome (GOLD analysis project Ga0335069, IMG submission 206714) | Soil microbial communities from Loxahatchee National Wildlife Refuge, Florida, United States - Lox_Sample_1.1 | ecosystem: Environmental > Terrestrial > Soil > Wetlands | place: USA...
GGACCGACTTACATCCGCCGGCCGACAGCGTATTGGCACCGTTGATCTTGGTCGCGGTGCTCGCGTTCAGGTTCCACGCGATGATGTTCCCCTGCGTCGAGTAGCAGAACAAATACGGCACGCTCGCCACCATGCCGTACTGCATGGCGTAGATCGTGTCCGTACTGAAATCGTGCAGCGATGCCGAGAGCCCGTTGACGCAGTGTAGATTCGCATCCCCGATCGGGATCAGGTTCTGCAGGTCGTAGAACGTATCGTCAGGGATCGCCGAGCGCTGCGCGCGGGTATTCACGCCCCGAAACGAGCGCATGACCTGCGTCAGGAGCGGCGCTTCGGCCGGATCCTGATTGACTTGTGGTGCGCCTGTTTGGGAGAGAGCCATGTATTACGCGAAGGCTGATGACCCGCCGATGTACTGCCAGTTCACGCCGTCGTACTGGTACACCGCAGTCGCCCTCTGCCCCGCTGTCCCTGCAGCCCAGCTCGGAGCATTACGGTACGTGGCGTTCCACGTCGTGGTACGGGACGCGGTCGCGTCCTGAATCAGAGTGATCTGCAGCCGCACGCCAGGCGACGGCGCGTTGACCGGAGCGCCTACCGTAACGTTTCCACCCATCGTCCAGACTTGGACGAGCCCCTGAGCGCAGTTCGGGATGATGGTGTTCGCCGTGAAGGCGTTCGCCGAGTTGCCGGCGAAATAAGCGTACCCGGATTGGTTATAGGAGTACTGCAGCAGGTAGTGGCGCAGCGTTGGCCACACGAGGTCTGCGATCTTGATCCGCCCCACTGGGGTCGGGTGCACGTCAGGACTCGCGCCCTTTGGTCCCTGCTGACCACCTGATGTTACCGTGTTAAATGGGTTGGTCCCCCAGTGCAGGAGGTTCCCATCTATGGCCCCGTCGTAGTTCTCATAGATCGGGATGTAAACGACGGGTACGGTCCCGTTTGCGAGGAACGGTTGGTACAGAAACGCATTGCGCAGCTGCTGCCTCCACGCTGCTGTGATCGTGCGGCACTGCGCCGGAGTCAGGGAGCCGGTGTTACTCGGCATGTTCTCGAGCGACGAGCCTTCAACGAAAATAATCACGCGCAGTTGCGGACTATTAGCAGCGATGTAGTTCATGTGCTGCGTATAGTCGGAGACGACGTTCACCAGCGGGTTCGGGACCGATGTATTCGGATACGACGACTGATTGTTGACCGTGTCCCAAATCACGACGATCGAGCAGCTGGCAATGTCGAGCGTATCCCAGTACGACGTGGTGCCAGGATAGGTGACGATCGGATTCGAGAAACTGCCGCTGTATGCCAGCGTGTACCCGCTCTTGGCAGCCCCGAAGGCCGGAAAGTTCGCGCCAAGCTGCTTGTAGCAGTACGACTCGAGTTGATAGATCCACTCGTATTGACCATTGGTGTTGGTGCTGTTGGCTCCCGAGGCCGCGACGCTCGTCATGAGCTGATCGGCGTTCAGTGTTTGCTGCACGCCGTTCCCACTTGGGACCACTGCGCCGCCGTTGGTGCCGCCGCCCGCCACATAGGAGTCACCGACGAAGCCGACCATCACGGGGAGCGCCGCAGTCGGCACCGTAGAGCTTGAAATCTGGAACCGCTGAATAAAGAACGGACCGAGCGCACCGCCGAAAGAGGCATTCGGCGTCGGATTGTTGCCGATCGCAACTTGATACAGGATGCCGGTCGGCAGCGCCCCGTTTCCGTTGGTCACGGTGCCTAGAAAAATACCGTCGATCCACATTGAGACACTGGCGCCGTTGAAACACACCGTAACGTCCCAGTAATTTGGGTCGCTGTTGGGGCTCTGATAGTCGGCATCGACAGGATTTAGGAACGTTCCCTGATACAGTCGCGCATAGGAGCTGCCGTTCCAGTCCTGGATCTGGCACGACTGCGGATTGACGACGAGCGACACGACGCGCGAGGCGTCACTGTTCTGCAGATTCCATAGCGTGGGCGGGTAAGAGCCACCGTTGGCACCGTACTTGTTGCCGACGCTCTCAAACCATACCGTCGTGCTCGACTGACCAGCTCCGTCTACGCAGATTGCCGGCCGCGCCACGCGGCAGTAAATCGTGAGCGCGGCACCCGATACCGACGCTTTCCAGTTTGTGGATGAAGAGATGACGCCGGTATTATTATTGGCACCAACGGTGCTGAAGCCATTCGCACTGTCGATGACTGAGCCGCCCCCTGCCGTATACGACCAGTTTGCGGGCAAGCCATTCCACGTGTTGATTGGGTTCAGTGACCCGACGCCAATGTCAACCAATAGCGTGGAATCATATTTTGCAAATGGCGGCACGTTGGTCGCGCCGTTGACGCTGTTGTTGCGCAACTGGCGAGTGAATCCAGCGTTATCCTCGACACCAGGCTGAGCGGGGATGAATGTGTTCTGAGGAGGTGTCGTGATTTTCCTCAGATCGACTGCCTGAATGTTTCCGAATTGGTCGTATATCGTGCTTCCTTGAACGTACACCGTCTGCTGCGTCACGGTGTTCCAGCCCACTTGGTATTGGCTCTTGGGATCGAATGCCATCTAAGCACCTATTCTGTACGTGATAGAATTACTAAGCGCCAATCCGATACGGATTTCTGATCGCTCTCGTCTGGAAACTACGCGCGCACCAGCCGAGTGTCTGAATGTACTGCTGCTTGAAAATGCCAGCCTCGCCCATCGCCTGCTCTTTCCACTTTGCCTGATACGCCGCGTAGTACGGGACAGGCTCAAGGAACGGGATCGGCAGCTGTTCGGCGGTCGCGTCCGAGACGAGCGGCGCGGGCACCACGGCGATGTCCCAGTCGGTGATGTACGCCTGATCGGGGGCCGGCGCGATGACGACATTGGTCGCGCCCATGCGCGCGTAGGCCGAAGGGCGCGACGTGTACGTCGAGTACCGACGATACAGCGCGTCCAGCTCGGTGTACGAGAAATACTGGAGCTTGATACGCATCGTCCCCCAGTAGAGGGTGATGCCCATCACGTCAACGAGGTTCAACCCCTGCGTGGGTAGAAACGTCTGCGGAACGTAAAAATCCTGGCCGATGACGAGCGGGACACCGGCCACGAGTTGACGCAGGCACTTGCTGTCCTGCGCGACTCGATTGCGCGCGACGTTGATGTAGTCGGTTAGCTCCGACTGAGAATAGAGCTGATAGCCCTCATCGTGCAGCAGGCGCGTGACCTGGGTTTGGTATGTGCTGAGCTGGCCCACACGCTAGAGAGCCTCTAGCATCTCGTCATCATCGGGCGCCGCGGGAGAGGCGCTAGCCTCCCCGCTGCCTTCCCCACCGACAGGACGGGAACCGGAGTCGCTGGCGATGATCTTCCCCTTGCGGGATTTGATGCCCTTCGTGACGGACACGCGCTGCGGAATCGGCTGAGCTCCGTCTGACGTGAACACCTGCAGAACCGGGACAAACTCCCAGTCATCGAGTTTCGCAAGCGCCGCGTCCATTGACGGCTGGTTGGCGTTGATCCAACCCAGGCGCAAAAACGCGGTGGTTTTGTCCTCTTTGCCGAAATCGAAGATGTGGCGCGCGGCGTCCACCGAGATGTTCACCGTTTCTCCAGGCACCCACTCGTACATCTGGCCGTGGAAGCGCGCGCGCAGCCGCTCCCTTGAGCCGTTCGTCACGGCCAGATACTGCTCGCCATCTCCCTCTGGTCCGCTCATCGGATAACCGACAGGTAGCTCGTGGCGGTAGTGCCATCCGCTGCGAGATACATCCAGGGATACGCGCCCATCGCAAAGCCCTGACCGCTCGCCGCGATGACCGTGCGCTTATTGGTGGTCTGCGCAGTGGCGGGCGTGTTGCCAGTGTTCTGATCCAGCGGGCCTTGCGGGTAGTTCGTCGTGTCGTTGACGATGTACAGGTTGCAGTTCGCACCGAGTTTGAAGTACGCCTGCACTGCCGCCAGCACCGGGAATGGCTCAGGCGTGACCACGGTCGAGATCGTCTGCGTCGGCTGTCCCTGGATGTTGGCACTGCCCACCGCGAACGATGGGAAAAACACCGGAATACCCGTGAGCGATGTGACGGTCGCCGCGGTGATGGTGGTGTAGATCGTGATCGCGGTCGTGCTCGGGATCGTCAGGATTCGGAAGATGTTACCGACGAGGATTCCGGTGCCTGATAGTCCCGATGTCGAGCCACCGAAACTGATGTAGTAGTTCGGTAGCACGTTTGCCGACGGCACCATCGTGAGCCCGTGCGCCGCGTTGAACGTGATCGTCGCGATGTTGTTCGCTGCCGAGAACGTCGCGCCACCGCCCGCAGGGATCACAAACTGAGCCGTGCTCTGCTCGGTAGAGGGCATCACTCCAGTCAGAGGAATCGAAGGAAGCATATCTCTTTCCCCTTAAAGCGTGATCGGCGTCAACGCCGTGACCTGGCCCTGCGTACTGGGCTTCGTGCACACCATTTCGGTCAGCGTCAGCACGACCGCGATGTAGCCGAGCACTCCGACCGGCAGCATGCTGTCGAAGTCCGACAGCGAGAAGTTCGCCTGATCGTGCACGTGCAGCGCCAGATACCGCGAGTTGCACAGGTACGCCGTGCCCTCTGGACAGCCCACATCGACGTAGAACGGCGTGCCGCCCACATCGAGCGCGCGGAATGCCGAGCGCGGGCGGTTGGCCTCGGTGTCGAATCCCGTGCCCGGACGAATCTGATAACTCTCAGATCCGATGAAGTCGTCCGCCAGATTCGCCCACGTGCCCGGACCCATGACGCCGAAAGTCGGGGTTTCCCCGCCGTACTTCTGCACGCCGAGCAGATAGTGCATCATCAGCTTGCGCGTCGGCGCCGCCGATGCGGTGTAAATCTTCGACTGCCACCACGTGTTCGAGCGCGCAATGTTGCCGTACGTCGATGCGGCCGTGCCGTCATCGATCGCGCCGGGGAATCCAATGATCTGCTGCGTGTTGGTTGAGTTGTTGTAGAGCGCCGTCTGCAGTGTCGCCGCGCCGTTATTCCCGGCGTCGTTCATGCGCGCATCGAGCAGCGGCACAATCGCGTGATCGAGCTGCAGCGCCCCTTCCATGCCGAGGTACGTGATCGGCGTGATGAGCGCCTTCAGGTTGAATTCCCCGAGGTACGCGCCCTGCTGCTGCGTCGGAATATCAAAGCCGCCCTCGTACCCGGTCCACTGAGAGGTCGTCATCGGGTTGCCCTGCACGGGCACGCTGATCGATGACACACCGCCCGAGCACGGCTTGCTGTTGCTCAACATCGCCGCCAGTACGGGCGAGGAGTTATAAATCTGGACGAAGTAATAGGGCATGTAGCCCCTACGGGTCACCGCCGCAAGCTCTGCACCGTACGGTGAGGAAGCGGGAACAATTCCTGTGCCATAGACGGCCACGATTATTTCTCCCTAGTTACGCGCGCCGCTGGCGTGCTTTGAATGCGTTGAGTTCATCGATAGCCGCGTGCGTGCGCTTCATAGCGGCGCCCGACGGGTCGTTCCACAGATCCTTGTCCTGCATCAGTTCCGGCTGAGCGCCGCGGCGCGGCGTCTGATCGTTCGCGGGCGAGGCTGCGGCGAGCTGCGACTGAGCTTCCATCAGCTCCATCGCGGTCTCGAAATCGATGAGGCGATCCTGCTTGCTGCGCTCGATGATGAGCGCCTCCACCTTGTCGGGATCGAGTCCGCGCGCAATACAGGCGGCGCGCTTCTGTTCACGGCGCTGTGTCGCTGCCGCTTCCATCTGCTTGGCCTCGAGCTCGGCAATTTTCTTGTCGCGCGCTGCGAGTTCCGTATTCACGCGCTCCTCGGTTTCGAGTTCCGGGAAGCGCAGCTCCGGGTTCGCCTTTTTCGCGAGCTTGCGAGCCTCGCGCGCAATGTCTGGGTTGCGATGGATCAGGGTGTGAGCGAAGCGAGCGAGTGCGAGTTTCGCATCGTCGTTCATGTCCTCGAAACTTGCCATGATGGCTTAGTCCTTGCTGCCCTTCATGTTCTTGACGGGCCGCTGTGTCTCACCGGGCGGCTTCTGGCCGAATTCGCTCGACTCGAGTCCCGCGGCGCCGGCGCTGTTCAGCCCGCCGATCGCGAGATTCGTGTAACGCGGGAAGTTCTGAATGTTGCCCTTTTTCAGCGACGCATCGGTCGGCTGACGGATCGACTGGCCGTCTGCGGGGGCGAGCATGCGATTGGTTGCCATGAAAATCTCCGTGGGAAACTATGCGGCCATCGGCGGGGCGGGAGGTGCGCCACCGGCAGGGGGGCCAGCGGGCGGCGGCGAGCCAGCGCCTGCGCCCTGCTGACGCTTGAGCAAACTCAGGATCTGCGCCGGCATGATCTGCTTGCCCTGATCCTCAACGTCCTTGAATTCATTCGTGAGTGCCGTGATCGCCTTCAGGATCGCGCCACCCTTTTTCGAGAGCGCGCCGACTTTCGTCATCGCTGATTGCAGCGCCGTGATTGCAAGCTGAACCTCTGCGGTGCCGACTGCGGCGTGACCGGCAGCGGGCTGCGGCGTCATCATCGGAGCGCCGGGCGGGCCAGCGGGCGCATCGGTGGGCATTCCAGGGGGTGAAGGAGGCGCGCCGGCTGCGCCGGCAGTTGGATTTGCGCCAGGTAGATCAGGCACTACAGTCCCTGTCGTTTATTGGACTGCGGTATAGCCTAATTTGGATACCGCGCCGCTTGTCAAGTCCTATCAAAGAAAAGCCCCTGACCAGCAGGGGCTAAAGACTTCGGGTAGACCAAGGAGCCGAGCGTTTTAGCTCGGCTCAGACTTCAACGTTTGCTCTTTCGCGAACGGCGCTTTCGGCGGGCCATTGTTGCCTCTCCTATGGTGATACGGTTCCCTATTTCTTGCTGCCGATCTTGCTGACCTTGCCTGTGGCGAGCTCCAATTGCTCTTGCCGTTGGGCTGCAGCTTTCTCGGCCGGCTCGATATTAGTCTTCAACTTCTGCTTGAGCAAGTTGCGCATCGGCACATTCAGCATATCGATCAGTGTCGCGCGGTCGATCGCCTTCGCTTTGAACAGCGCAAACGCCATGTTCGCCATGTCGATCATGAAAATCGGCGACGACGAGTGCGCATCGACGTGCACCATAAATTCATCGGTGAATTGCTTGGCAACGAAGTCGATCGCCGGCTGATTCCCCTCGGCCTCGAGCTTGTATACGCGATCGGAGTACTTGCGCATGATCTTCAAGATCAGCGTCGCGAGTTCCTCGATTTGCCGCTCGATGATGAGCGCGCGCGCCTTCGCTCGAGACGACCCCGCGCGCATCAGCTGCGCTGCGTGACCCTCAGATCGCACTCCGGGCTCCCCTTTGCCGCTCATGACATCGGAGGTCCCCACCGCATCATCGAACTGCGTGTCGAGGTAGTTCACTTCCGCGAACAGGTCCTCGGGCATCGCCGGCGCCATGCGGTCGGCCTTCGATCCGTTCACGCTCGTCACGAGTCCGGTCGGGGAATCGAATGCGGCCTGGATCTCAAGCGGGTCGCCGTTCATGTCGCCACTGACGAACGTCGGCGGCTGAGCTTGCAGCGTCATCAGGTGCTGAACCTGCTCCCAGCGAGTGTTCCTCAGCTGCTGAAGCACGATCAGGCGCTCCACGGCCGACATCCCCCAGTAATAGCCGTGCATCGGGAACGGGCAAATCTGCACGAACGGCTGGTCGTGCTCAAGGAAGGTATCGGCGATGGGACGGTCATAAATCGGCACGAACGGGTGCGCGACCGTGAAGATGCGCAGGTCCCCGATCTCATCATCGAATACGTACAGCTCGTACATCCTCACCAGCGGCTGCTTGACGGTCGCGACGTAACTCAGCTGTGCTCCGATCGACGTGTTGTACTCGCCCTGCGCGCTCGGGAGCGCCGTCGTCGTGATGACCTGGTTGACGCCCTGAGTCTGCTGCTGCTCATCGCCAGCGTTCTCGATGGCGGCATCTACGACTGCCTTGTAATCCTTGAATCCCGCGACGCGCAGCTGATACTCGAGCTGCGATTTCGTGATGCGGTACTCGTGGAAGAACGCCTCCTGGTTGTGCAGTCCGCAGATGTCCTCGCGGTACACGCCGAAGTGATGCGGCTCGATCAGGTCGGTGGCGAGATCCTGCTTGATCGGCCGCGCCTTGATGTGCATCGTGCCGTACACCAGCGCCCAGCGCACCGCCTCCCCGACTCGGGTGTCGGTTTCGCTCTGGTGCCACGTGTCCATCACGGCATCGGTCAGGATCGGCGCGTAGCGCAGCTCGTCGCGGCTGACGTTGCGCGCGATCTCGACGCCGAAGCGCACCGTGTCGGGCGAGTAGAGCATCGAGCAGGTTTTATCGATGTGGTTCCAGATTTTGTTGACCGTGCCGTACCCCTGCACGTCGCTGGCGACGCCCGTGGCGCCGAGTTGATCGCCGTAGAGGTAGTACTGCTTGAGCGTTCGATACGACTGCTGGCGCGTCTGCTGGCTCGCCTGGCAGATACTTACGACGTGCTTGACGAATTCGGCGCGCTCGCCCGCGTTATCTGGGATTTTCACGCTAGTCCTTTGGCTTGGCCACGTACAGCGGTCGCGGCGCTGGGAATGCCTGCGGCCCGACCGGAGCTCGCGGGATCTCCCCAAGGATGTCGCGGCCAGTCACGGTGCCGAAGTTAGAACCCGCGACGCGCGGAATCTCAGCGCCTGGATTCTGAGAAAACCCAGGCTTGGCGTGCGGCACGGCGCCCCAGTGCGGCATGGTGTCGGGCGCCTTGAGTTGCTTCATGCGCATCGCTTTCTGCAGCACCGACTCGTTCGCCTTCGGGTCGTTGCGCAGGTCGGTCAAGCCCGCATCCTCGGCGATGCCCTTCAGCTGCTGATCGATGAATCTCATGTTGCCAGAGCGCCGAAACGCGGGCGCGGTGCGAATTTCCTGTTTCTGCCACTCATCTGGGCAGCCATGTTTGCAGCGCTTTTTGGTGCTTTCATAGGGTCCGTGCGCGGCACACACCATCTCAAACGTCGGCATTAAACCGCTCCATAAAGTAACGCCGTATCCGAACCCAAGTTCATGGTTTCGGATTTGCTTGGCTTAACATCGTTAGATTTTTTGTCGTCGTACACTATGGTTCCGTCAGGCATGACGAGTTGATCTTTGTCGTTCCACCTCGGCGCTCCTGGTCCTGCCCATTGAGATTCAGCGGAGAAGGTTTCGTGGTACGGAGTTTTCCAGTAATCCGGGTAATGGATCTGCTTGTCATTTGGATCGATAGCCGATTTTGCTTTCTGGTCTCCGGCTTGTAGCGCTAGCCAGAACCCCGGCATGTCGTAATCGCCGTATCCTGCTGCAGCAGCAGCTACATCGTATAGCACGTTATTGGCTTTCAGCCATGCTGAGAATTGCTGTTCCTGAGCCTGGTTCAGTTTTGTGATGTAGCCGCCCTTTGGGACCTTCGCATACTTTAGGTTGCGCTCATAGTTTTTGAGCGCTTTTGACTTCCAATCGTTTTCGCTGTCGTCTGCCATAACGCAATATCCTACGTCGGCGGGTGCCGCCTGCCAAACTTCGACACCCCCACCAGTACGGTTTTCTTCGGCGGGGGCGGCGAGCCGGGCGGCACGATCCCAATGCGACTCAAGTAACGCGCGATGTTCGCGTCCACGATCACTTCGGCGCCCGGCTTCTCGCCCGACTCCTGCTGCGGGCGCGGTTCTTTCCACATCACGCCCTGAGACAGGAGCTGCGTGCGCAGCTGATCGTTCCAACACATGACCGCGAGCGCTGCGGCCACGACTCGATCGTCGTTCTTGCCATCGGGAGCACCCACCGATCCCGTGTCGTTACGCCTCACCGAGTGCATCTCGTGCAGCATCGCGGCCGATGCCGGCAGCAGAATCCCGCGCTCGAGATAATCCCGCAGAGCGTTCATCATGCGCTCGCTGATCTCGGCGGTGGTTTTCGTGTGCAAAAAATTCGTCGGCCCGCCGATCGAGTCGGGGCGACGGAACAAATACTGACGGATCGCGCCGACCACTTGGCGCATGCCGCCTGAATCAGGCAAACGGCCCGAGGACGCGGCGCGCTTGAGGTTCTGAAACTCCTGCAGCACCGCCGCACCCGGTCCGTTGATCTCTACGTTGACGCACGAGCGCACGTAGTAACCGGCGAGATACGCGAACACCCAGGCGGTCGCGTGCGTCGAGATATTGCGATCGGCAAATTCCGCGACCTGTTCAAGGCGGTTGTACCAGCAGCGCCACACCGAGACGACCGAGAAATCAGAATCAGGATTGCTCGCGTACGCAGGATCGACGCCGAGCACGTACCAGCCATCGGGCGCGGGCTCCGCCCACATCGTGAGGTTCGCGACCGGCTCACGCGCTGGCGTCAGTGTCGTATCGGAGAAATTCTGACCGCACTCGACGCGGTAGTGCTTGGCGTGTTTGTGACGTGCCTTGACGATTTTCTTCGCATCGAACAACGTGCGCGAGCGGAAAAACGCCGAGCCTGTCGAGATAAATGCATCCTCCTCCCGATGCGGAAATTCCTGCTGTAGCTGCGCGGCGTCGGTGATCTTCTCAGCGCCCATCCATCGATACCACGCCCACTGGCAGTCGTTGATTTCCTCGCCGTAGCGCGTCAACACATCGCGCGTGATCGCGGTCTCCTCGCGCGTCATGTGCCCTTTCGGTCCCCAGTAGTGCGCGTACATCTTGGAGTCGCGAGGCAATCCGTAGTAATCGTTCGCCCACCATGAGATGAAAATCGTTTTGACGGACATGGAGTTTTGCGCTTCGTCCCACATGTCCTTGAACCAATTCTCGCCGTTTGCAGTGGATTCCCAGTGGAAGAACCGCAGCGGATTCACCTGCGCGAACGAGGCGCGCAGCGCGTCTACTCCGGTGTCGTCCCCCCAGAATGCGACTTCCGTCGAGTGGCACTGGATGAGCGCGCCAGATCGGCCCAGGCGCGACGAGCCCGACGCGCGTGAGCGCGTACCAGCCACCAGAAAACGTAACCGAGAGCCGTTGTCAAACACCAGTTGATCGCGGTTGTCGTCCACGACTTCTCGTTGCCACTCATCATCGAGCCCAGATCGGTAGAGCGCGAGCGTCGTGCGAAACTGATTGCGTGAGGCTTCATCGTGCGTCACCAGTGCGCCGTTGACCGCGGGGTGTGAGTACGCGTTGTAGAGATCGATCGCGAGCGACATCGTGGAAATTCCGAGCTGCCGGGATTTCAGCGTAATAAACTCGTGTACGCCTTCCTTCAGTCCCTCGCGAATTTTCTGCAGCAGGATGAACTGCGAGCCGAGCAAACACTCACCGAGTGATGTAAGCCCGCGCTCCTTAGAATCGATTTGCAGCGCCTTGGTGAAGTAGTAGAAGTCCGACTCCGGCAGTAGTTCCTCGTCAGCCATCAGTGCACCAGCGGGACGGTCTGCGTCGTGTTGATGATGTTTGTTTGCGCCGGACCCGAGCACACCGTGAGTGTCACGCCGGTGTATAGCTGCTTGTTTGTTCCGCCCGCTGGGGTCTGCGCCGTCACGCTCGCGATCGGCTGATTGCCGATGACCCAGTGCACGGCCTGCACGTTCAGTTTCGCATCGACTATTTTTGCAATCGCATCGATCAGTGATTTGCCAACAACATTCGGCACGTTGGTCGTGACGCTCGGATTCGGCGGCCCCATCGACACGGTGAGTTGCACGCCTTGCGACTGGTACTGCTGCTGAGTCCCGGCTGCGGGCAGCTGACCGATCACGTAGTTCCACGGCACAGTGCTCGAGTACTGGTAGTTGAATACCGGGTTCACCACAAACCCATCGTTCGAGAGGATCTGCAGCGCCTGCCCGAGCGTGAAGCCTTGGAAGCCAGCGCCGGTCGAGATGACGAGCGCGATCGACGCAGAGCCCTGCGCGACAACAGTTCCTGGAGCCACTGACTGTGAAATCACATCGCCCGTTGGTACGGTCGTCGAAGTCGCCGTGCTGAGCGTCACGAGGAAGCCAGAGAGCTGCGTGAGCGCGGTGGCCTGCGGCAGTCCAACCACGTTCGGCGTGACGAGGTAGGCGACGACACTCAGCAGCACCGTCGTGCCGACGCTGACCGATACTCCGGCGAGCGGGGACTGGCTCACTACGGTATCCGGGCTCCCGCCCGCCACGACGACGAAGGTGACTTGCGGGATGAGGCCGATGCTGGTGAGCGCAAATATCGCATTCGACTCGGCAAGTCCGATGACATCTGGCACGACGACCGGCGTCGGGATCGTCGCCTCCTCAAGCAGGAAACGAATCTTCGGTACGATCGAGTGCCGCCGCTTGACAGGAGGTGGCGGACCGGGGCGAGCGATGAGGCGGACGAGATTTGCCGGTGGGCCCGGAACAAATACCGTCGTGAACAGGATCAGCAGCCGATACCGTACATCGGCTTTCTGCACCACATAGGGCGCGCCCGTGACAACGTGTGCCACGGCTTAAACCTTAACGCAGTTCGGTCAGCTTGAAGCGCACCGACACATTCAGCGTGGAGCCGAACGCCGCGGGCACGCGCAGTACGAGGAAGCTAGAAACCTTGATCAGTACGCCCCCTGGCGTCCAGTCGTACTCAAGAGGCGCCGCGACGTTCCACTGCTGCGAGCCGAATACGGCGCTCGTTGATCCCTGAGTCGTAAGCGCACTCGTGACGGTCGTCGCCGCGGCGCCTGACTGAGCATTCAGCGGGTTGATGACCGGGGAGCCGGTGGTGCTCGAGCTCGTACCCGAGAGTGTCGCCATGTACACGCGCATGATCGCCTGCGTGGTGGTGGCTGCGGTGACTTCCAGATACTGCAGCAGCACGGGGACCGATGCGGTCGTTGCGAACTGGATGATATCGATCGCGCTGTTGGCGAGCTGTACGTTTTCGTACCCGCCTTCGTAATCCTGACCGACGACGCAATACATGAGACTTTCTCCCTATCGATGGATGGCGACCGGAACCACGATACTACGCTTTTTCACCCCGCGCGGTCGCGCGGCGGGCAGCGCCGGCGCCTTGTAGCCGGCCAGAATGTTGCCGAACCAATCGGGCGATGCCTGATCGCCCCACGCGACGGTCCCGGCAGCGGACGATGACACCGCGTAACAAAACCCGCTCGGCGGATAGGACGAGCCCCCAGTCGAGACGGCGAGCCCTGTATAGCCGGCCACCGCTGGGTAACTCCCTGGGTTGTTCCCCGTGATCGTGAGCTGGCAGACGTTGAACTGCACGTCGTTCTGCGCGCCGGTCGGCGCCGCTCCCGTCAGGCTCGGGTGTGCGGTGTTCGATGTCTGGCTGTTACTACCGAGCAAATAATCGAACGGGCACAGCCCCTGCAGCTCGAAGGCCATCAGGTACATGTTCACGTTCGGGCTGGTGTTGCCTGGGTTGATGGTGATGTCGTGCGTCCCCGATGCGGTTCCGACGACCGAGTAGAATCCGAGCGTGAATTGGAACGCCCAGTTGTACTGCACATCGGTCGTCATGTAATCGCTCTCGGCGTTGTCGTAGAACGAGGCGGGGTTATAGTTGTTCCCCGCTGTGTCCACGTACGTGTACGCGACAACCAGAGTGTTACCAGACCCGAGCGACCACGCGGTGGTGTAGTCGAAATTCCCCGTCTCGCCCGTGAAGGTCTGTAGCGTCGAGGAATTGACGAACGGGTAGCTCACGGATAGTTCAGCGGGTAGCTCGTGAGCGCCACGGCGTTGGCGGGGTTATTCGCCTTGTCGCCGAGCTGACCGGAGCCGGGAGAACCCCACTGCATGGGGCTATGAGCGTTGCCCGTAGTTCCATCGTAGGGGTTGTAGAACGGCCCAAACCCGTCGCTCATGTTGGTCCAAACAAGATGCGTGCCGGAGTAGGTCAGGTTGCAGGCTTGCAGACAGTCCTCGAACGTATAGCCGAATTTATCCCCCGCGCCGATGTCGCCATCTTCAACATCGCAGTAGAACGTCGAGTGGTGCGCGTTCGATGAGTAGTCCGGTCCCGGCGTCCATGAGCTCCCCGGAACAACAATCGCCTTATACGCCGACACCCCGAACGGAATCGAGGAGCCGCCGTGCTGCGTGGTCGAGTACCCCCACGTGTCTGACGTGCCGCACATCACGCGGACAGCAAACAAATCCGTGAACCACTGCTGCGAGTTCGTCGGCGTCAGGAGCCACGTCTGCTGGTACCAGACGTTTGTTTTGCTCGCCGCGGGGATCACCTGCGTCGCAAACATCGACGTGAGATTATTCTTCCAGGTGTTCTCATCGAAGTCCGGCGCGGGCGACACCGAGCCGATGTCCCAGTTGTTCTCTTGGAACACGAGGCCTTCAAAATTCGGATCATCGTTCAGACTCATCCCGGTATCAGGATTTATGTCGCTCAACATATGCGCGAGCATCTTGCCCCACTCGGTCGCGACTGCAGATCTGTGGAAACACGCCGCCGAGCCGTTGCCGCTGTAGATCCACCACCCGTAGCTGCCGCCGAGCGGACTCGATCCGTACGCGCTCGAGTTCAAAATATACGAGGGCATGTCGGGCGGCTCGTTGCCGTTGAACCTGTTGCTCATGATGCAAACAATCAGGTGCTTACCTTCTGGGTGCGCCGCGCTGGTCATCGCCTTCAAGGCCGCAAGCGTCGCGTACACCGCCCCGAAGTCATACACGCCGCTCGCCTGCTGAACCGCCCCCCACGTGAGGTACATCTTGTAGCCGTTCACGTTCTGGAATCCCGCGAGCTGCGTGAGCTCAGCGGCGCTCGTCGTGCGCCCCGATGTGCTCGGGCCCGGTCCGCTCGTGATGAAATTCCCTGAGCCCATCCAGTGACCGGGATTCCACTTCACGTGCGTCCCGGCCGCCGCTGCCGTCGTCGCCGTGGTGCCCGTCGCCCCCGAGTTACCCAGCGCGAACGCCGTCACGTACGCCTGGTACCAGTACTGCGTGGACGCTGATAGCCCCGTGTCGTGATACACGGGCGGGGCGGGCGTGAGAAACGTCTGTATCGTCGTCCAGGGACCTGCGGGCCCCACCGCCGAGCGCTGCAGCGTCATCGAGACGAACGCAACGCTCCCCGACCAGTGCGCCGTCAGGTCGATCTCGCTACTCGTCGGCGTCCCCGTCACCACCAGCGTCGGGCTCGCCACCGGAGCGACCGCCGTCGTGCGGTTTATGAGACGGCGGCGTTTCACCTCACGACACCAGCCACAGCAGCAGCGCGAACACCGCGAGCGCCACCGTGCACACGGCGCCCGCCATCAGCGCCACCCGCATCGCATCCGTGAACGCTTCCACCTCAGTCACTCACCGGGCACGCCACCCCCGGAACCGTCAGCACCACCCCGTCCGCGTACTTACACACGCTCTGCACAATCTGCCCGCCCGTCGGACTCGGCAAAATCTGCAAACTCGATGCGATCAGGGCGGCAATGACAACGGCAAAGTGACGCATGGCTTCCCTCCCAGTTCGGACGGCATCTTATCCGATTTGCGTAAATTGCAAGGCGCGCACAGCAACTGCAGGTTCTCAAGCACGTGCTGCCCCCCTCGCGCGATCGGGACAATGTGATCGATGTGGTAGTTCACTCGGCCCGTGGGCAAGTAGCCAAGCGATGTCTGGCAGTACACGCAGCGCGCGGCTTGCACCTTCAGCAAGTGCCTCACTAAGCCGTGGTCCTTCCACTTCGGCACCCCAGCGGCACGGCGCGCTGCAGCCCGAGCACTACCGCGGGCGCGTACGCAGTCTCTGCAATAAGGGGAGCGACGCTCTGATCCGTCCGGATACTTTCCGTGGCGGGCAAACCATCCCCTCGGGTGCGCCTCTCCGCAGGCCGAGCATTTGATTTCAGGCTCCTCGCCGCGGCGAGGCTTGCGCTGGCTAGGAGCCCGATTCTTGATTTTCTCTAAGTACCGCCTCCTGACGCGTTCCCTGACCTTTTGCATTGCGATCGGATCAGCCTTCCTCTTGAGATACTTCTCACGCTCCTGCTCCGGAGTGCGCTTGTACCGGCCTTTGTATCGGCCGGCATACCTCGCGTTCAACTCTCGATACGCGGCATCCCTGCACCCCACACAGTACTTACTTCGAGTGGGCGCTCGGTAGCACCTCTGGCAAATCTTCGTGAAATTTTCCATGGGGAGATAATAACAAAAAAACATTTGGGGGAAGCAACGTGTCGGGCGAACGGAAACGTTTCCGCCCGTCCCCATCGCCCTCCCGAGCCGCGCCAAAACTGAAAATCTAGAGTTTTCAATGTGTTACGCGGCGGCTACCCGGTCAATATGCTCCGCTGTCAGTGTATCCGGTGAGCATATTTAGCCCATTACGGTTTAGGGTATCCAAAACTGAAATGTATAACCCCTTGATTCTCTTATATTCTTACAGTCCTTACAGTCTTACAGTAGTTTTATGAGACTTATGGAATCCATACAGTATCCAACTGTATACCATACTGTATAAGCACTGTATAAAAAATGGGCGCTATATGGAAAAGTAGTGTAAGGACCGTAAGACCGTAAGGAAATCGCTACTGCTCTGCAACAATTAGCGCTGAGTAGATGGTTACGAGAGCCTGAACACGGTGGGTGAACAAAAGGAACCTGGGCTCGGATTGTGTCTCTCTCATAGCGTTAATGTCATTACGAGCCTGCTGCTCAAGGGCTTTCAGGATTGTGGCGGCGCGCTGAACTGCTTCGTTCATTTGGTCTCCTTTGGTCTGTAGACCCGAATTGAATGGCCAGGCGGAGGGAAGGACATCCACTCGACTTTGCAGGTCCAGCCGAGCGCGGCGAGGATCTTGGCGCAGCGGATGTCGGATTTGTGGTCGCGGTCGATGACCTTGATGGACATCAGTTCGTAGAGTTCGTGCAGCGTGACGGACTGGCGAGCTGAGAGGATCTGCGTAACCGGCTCCGACCAGCTGTCGGAAACGTGGCGGGCGAGCTGCTCGAGTTTCGCCGCAGCACGCGGGATCTGCCACCACTCACGTCCACTGCGGTAGAGCGCGACGGCTTCCGTCCAGAGCTGATCACGGCGCTCGCGGGTATAGGTGAGGTCGATGGCGCCACAAGCGACCGGCAGAAAGCGCGTGCCGCCCGTCTCGTCGGCCTGCCAGTAGGTCGAGTTGGTGGTGCCGACGAGCACGCACTGGCGCTTGTGGGACTGCGCGCGCCGCCCATAGGAGGCTCGGAACACGTCGTCACGGCGGGAAAGGCAGGATTTGACCGACTCGGTGGAGGATTTCAGCATCGAGGAGAGCTCGGACAGCTCCACGATCCAGTACCCCTGTAGGTCCTGTTCGAATTCCTTGGAGTCGATGCGGCGCGAGTTGTCGAGGTACCAGTCAGCTCCGAGGATCGCCAGCGTCGTGGACTTGCCGGCGTCCTGCTCGCCCTCGAATACCGGCATGGTGCGAAGAATGCACCCAGGGTCGTAAATGCGCGCGATGCAGCTGCAGAAAAATGAGACCGCGGCGGCGCGCATGTAATCGGAATCCGTGGCTCCGAGCGCACGGGTAAAAAATGTTGATACCCTGGAGGTGCCGTCGTGAGGCTCCAGTGACTCAAGATACTGCTTGATCGGATGCACTCGGTTCAGCTTGGCGTACCCCTCGATTGCCTCCAGCACCGTGGATGGATTCACCCGGTGCATGAATAGCTCGCCCTGCAGCATCACCGTAAGCTCGGTCAGATACTGGTCGGCATCCCAGTACACGTTATCGAGCAGCACGCGCCCAGAAAACTCGTCCCAGCAGAAACGCCCACGCGTCCGTGGGTGCAGCTTGAGGATCTGCTGAACGTTGTAGATGTTCGCCCACGGGCGCCCGCCCGTGCCGATGGCGAGGTTGAAATGCTCCCACGCTTGGCCCTGAGTCGCGAATACGGGACGCTCAGCGCCGACAGGCGCCGCTGACGTTACCTCGGCAGGGGCGCTGGCAGAAGTCGGCGCTGCAGGCGCTGTAAGCTGCTGTGGAGGGCGGGCGGGATTCTTATAGGGGACGCAGTGTTCGCGCACGAACGTCTGCAGCGCAGCAGATGTCGCCCCCTCGGCGATGAAGTCCGCCACATCCCAGCCGGGCGCGCGGTCGGATGTGTCGATCAGGCGGATATCACTGCCGCCGATCAGCGTGGCGATGCCCTCGGCGGCAGCGCGGCCGGCGTCGTCGGCATCCGGCCAGATAATCACACGTCGCCCAGCGAGCGGACTCCAGTCCGTATGCCGATACGCGGCAGCGCCCCCACACCAGGTCACGACGACAGCCTGGCGAGCGGGGTTGAGCACGCGGCGCGCGAGATCGCATTTAAGTTCCCCCTCCACGATGAGCACGGTGGACTGAGGATACTGGTGCAGCAGCTCGAGCCCGTAGAGCGGCCGAGGCGCGGGCCAGGCTTTGCGCTGCCAGCATCGGCCGTCGTAGGTCCACGGGCAGAAGGTCTTGCCGGTGTCGAGATGGTAGCGCGCGACGTAGAACAGCACCTCGCCGGTGGCATCCCGGTAGGCGTGCAGCGCGTAGGGCTCCCCGTGCTGCGGATGTGTCCCCGTAAAGCCGCCCGAGGCGCCGTTGGGCTTGACCGGCTGGTAGGGCTGCGTGGCTGACCGCGCTGGCGCAGAAACCGCCACGCTAGCCGGGTAGCGTGATTCCAGCTCCCGGTATGCGGCCCCCTGCTCGAGCCCGTGCGCCGCGGCGTAGAGCGATACCAGATCCCCGCCCTCGATGCCCGCGGCGAAGTCCGCCCACTTGCCGTTCGTCAGATTGATCGACAGCGAACTGCCGGCGTCCCCCGCGAGGTTCCCTACGACATATTCGCGCCCGCGTCGTTTACCGGCCGGGAACCACTCGGGCACGAGCGTGTCAGCGCGCGCCAGCAATGCAGATGCCAGCCGCCCGAAGTCCATAGGCGTCTCCCTGTCATCGAATCTTTTAGGAATCTGAGTGTTGCGAGAGCGCGAGCTGAATGAGGCGCCACGCCCGATCGTTGATCGCGCGCACCCCGGACCGAAACCGTTTGATCGAGGCTGGGTGATAACCCGAGGAGTCGGCGAGCTCGCGCACGGTCAGCTTCGCAGAGCGCATGCGGCGCACCAGTTCAGCCGCGCGAGGTGGGCGCTTCATCACGGTAGCGCTTCGGTGGCGTTAGGGGCCTGAAATGGGCGACGCGGCAGTGAGCCGGGGCCAATTCGAGCCCAATGGCCGCTCGAGACTTGCTGTAGGCCGATGCCTAGCATCTCTGTCGGATTCAGGCACCGGCGGCTGTCTGGGAATACCCCCACGCGGTGCATGTCGAACCCTCGTTCGCCGCCGAAATACTCGCCACAGGCAGTGCACCGGCAGCGGCCGGTACCGGGCGGCGTCATCGGGTCATTAGGGATCAGTTTCACAGGCACAGAATCTCCTTGGCCTGCTCGACGCTGTAGGCAACGCCGGCGCGGCCCCCTGCGGCGAGCACCAGTTCGATGAAGGCGCGCTGCTCGGCGGTTGGCTTGCGGTACCCGATTTTGCCCTCAATGGCGGTATACACGGCCCGGCCGTCGTCGTCAGACCAGCCGATGAGGTCGGACATACCAGGGATCCCGAGTCGGATCGCGCGCGCATGACCCAGAATCAGGTGGTTTTTGGTGTGCTGAATGATCTCGCCCTGCCATGCGAGGCCCGCGTTGGCGCGGAACAGCCGGCACTCGCCCCGCGAGCACTCAAGCTGAATCGCGGACAGTAAATCGGCCTCGGTCACGATTCGTAATCCCCAAGGCCCTGCCGAGCTACCTGCCGAAGTACCGCGGTATCTGCACTCTCGGCGATAAGACGCAGAAACTGAGCCATGCGGTTACAACGGTTCTCCAGCCAGGTGACATAAATCGTAAGCTCTGTTTTTTCGGGGCGCGCTGGCAGCGGATGCAGCCACGCCGGATGACCACAAACCGAGCACGTCTGCTCGTAACTGATTGGGCCGTGAATTGGCCTGCCGCATATTTCTGTCACGCAATTTTCCTCTTAGCGGCCCTGCCCGCCATCACGTGCTTGGCCCAGTAGAGCGGGGACTTATAACCGCGGCGCTTGCCCTCGGCAATCAAGTCCTCGAGCGTCGTGAGCTGCGACTGACTCATACGCGGCACCGATACACCGTGAATTTCGGTGAGTTCGCCGGGACGTATCTCGATCTCCCGCGATTTGACCGGGAACCACTCGCCGCACTCCCGGCACGTCAGCGAGCCGGCTGGACTCACGGCGAAGCAGCGCAGACACGTGCGCAGGCCCGGCGCGCGCTGCTTGGGCGCGACGAGCCCGTCCGTGAGACTCCACTCGCGATCGTCGGTCGGCAGTCCGAGTCTCAGCGTGTTACCGGCATGATCGAGCAGCAATGCATGCGTTTTCCCCGGAGATGGCCGCATGGCTCGACCGACCTGCTGCAACCATAACCCCAGTGATTGCGTTGGCCGCAGCGCGATGGCGCACTCGATCGCGGGGATATCTAGGCCCTCACTTACCACGTCACAACTTGTCAGGACTCGTATCGTTCCGCGTCGAAATGCATCGATCGCCTCCGATCTGAGCTGACGGTCCATCGCTCCATCAATGCATTGGCTGGAGTGCCCGCGGGCGAGGAACGAACGGGAGGTTTCCTTGGCGTGCGCAATCGACGGACAGAAGCAGATCGCCCGGAGCCCCGCTGCATGTTTTTCATACTGGTCCACCGCTGAGCCTGTAATGCTCGGTTTCCCCATGAGCACCGCGAGTTCGGATGCGACATAATCGCCGCCGCGCCGGTGTACGCCGGTGAGATCCGGCTGCACGGGCGCGAATACCCGCAAGGGGGCGAGGTATTTCTGATCGATGAGCTGTTGCGTTGTGGGGCCAAGCACGAGCACTTGGAAGAACTTGCCGAGGCCCTGCTGATCGAGTCGGATTGGCGTCGCCGTGACGCCCAGCACGCGCGCGCGTGGAAATGCTGAGAAAATCTTGCCCCAGGTGTTCGCGACCGCGAGGTGATGCGCCTCATCCTGCACGATGAGGTCGGGTGGCTGCACGCTTAGCAGGCGGCGCACCAGCGTCTGAACGGACGCGATCTGCACGTCGGCGCGGTAGGCTGGATAACCGGCAGCAATAAAGCCATGCCGTACGTTGAATTCTTTGAGAGCCGCTGATATTTGCTCGATCAGCTCCGCGCGATGCGCGAGAATCAGCACCCGTTTGCCTCGTTCGCGTGCGCCGTGCACGATGTAGGCGAACAAACACGTCTTGCCGGAACCCGTCGGAGCAACGTAAAGCACTGATTGCGCGCCGCTTGCGTAGGCAGATCGGATCTGCGTCACAGCGTCAGTTTGATAGTCGCGGAGTTGGATCATTTAAAAATACTTGACGTGGTAGCCAAACGCGCCCTAAGATCCTAGCACACTTCGGGAGGACATCAAATGGACCACATGCAACGAGCGCGCGCCGTCGCCGCCATCGCAGTCGATTTTCCAGAGCGCCCGACGAGTGCCGACATTCTGCTCCTACTCGCGCGAGCCTACGACGCCGGATACTACGCCGGTGCGCGCGCAGAGTTAACCGCACTCGACAGCCTTCTGAATAAGGTCACGGACTCCACGCCGCGCCTGCAGTCATGATGCTGTATCCGAAATCGCGCGAGGAGTGGCTCGAACTGCGACGCAGGTTCGTCAGCAGCACCGAGTCGGCTGCACTCTTCGGCCTGTCGAAGTACTCCACCGCGTTCGAGCTGGGCGTGAGCAAGCGCGAGGGGCTGGACACGTTCGAGGAGAACGAGCGATCGGAGTGGGGCACGGCGCTACAACGTACCATCGCGACGATGTTTTCGGAGCGGCATGCAGTTAAGGTACGCGCGCTGACTGGTTACGCAGATGCTGGCGACGGCATGGGCGCATCGTTCGACTATGAGATCGTTGGGAAGTTGCCGCCGACCACCGTGTACGGAGACGCTGACTGCGCGCTTATGTACGACGAGTGCGGCCCAGGCATTCTGGAAATCAAAAACGTAGACTCACTGGTGTACCGAAATGAATGGACTGATGAAGCCCCTCCCCACATCGAGATCCAGGTCCAGCATCAGCTCGAGGCTTGCGAGCGCGAGTGGGCGTGCCTCGCGGTACTGGTCGGCGGCAACCGTCTCGAATCGTTCATACGTCGGCGCGATCGAGCGGTGGGCGCAGCGCTTCGACGCCGAATTGTCACGTTCTGGTCAGACTTCCATCGCGGCACACTACCGCCGCCTGTTCTCCCGGCTGACGCAGCGCTGATCGCGCAGATTTACCGGCACGCAGAGCCCGCCTCAGTGCTCGATGCGCAGGGCAATGATTCGATCCGCGACATCTGCGCGCAGTACATGATGGCCGCAGCCGACGAGCGCGACGCGAAGCAGAGGAAGGATAGTTGCAAGGCGATGTTACTCCCAATGATAGGGACCGCAGAGCGAGTCCTGGTGGATGGCTACACGATCAGCGCGGGCACGGTGGCTGAAACAGAGGTTAAGGCGTATGTCCGATCAGCGTATCGAAATTTTAAAATCACCCCAAAGAAATCCAATGGAAAAACCCGTGCTGACTAGCCGAGGATCGTGTCACTCGTGCGCCTATTGCGGCTCGCGTGTCATGCCAGGCAGCAAGACGATCGATTTCGTCTGCCGCTTCAATCCACCGTCCGTGCACCCGATCCCGATGCAGGGACCGCAGGGTATCGTGATTCAAGCGGCGGTGATGTGGCCCGGCGTCACTGCAGATGACTGGTGCTCGCGGTTCGTCGCGCAGGGGAACTGATGGCGACAAAATATAAGTGCCCGGTGCACGGCGAGATTGACGAGGCATCGGGACTCGTCAGGCCGAAGTTTCCGGCGCGCTCCGGTAACGAGTACTGTGCTCGCTGCTTGGCGGATTGGTTGGTGGATAGTTTCCCGGTCAGAAAAATCGAGGACAAATCGAAATGAACGAACCGAATCCCGGCACGGCTGTGGTCGTCAAGGCGCTCGCATCCCCCGAATGGGACGCGAAGCTACAGAACGCTCTGCCGTCGCACGTGCCGAAGCAGCGTTTCATCTCCACCGCGATCATGGCGGTGCGGACGTTCAAGGAGGCCGCAGAGGTCGAGCGCGAGTCGCTGTATACAGCGGTGCTGCAGGCCGCTCAGGCCGGCATGATGCCAGATGGCAAGCAAGGCGCGATCGTCTCGTTTCGCCAGAAGCTACCGAACGGCGCGTATCAGAAAATTGCACGCTTCATGCCGATGGTCGAGGGGATCATCGGGGAGCTCGGGCGCGCAGGGATCGCAGCCTACGCGGTCAGCGTGTACGAAAAAGACAAACTCCGACTGTGGAACGACGATCGCGGGCAGCACGTCGAACATGAGCCGGTGTTGTTCGGCGACCGCGGGCAGCGGATGGGAGCGCTCGCGTGTGCGCGGATACTCGACACTGGCGCGACGTTTGTCGAGATCATGAACAATGATGACATTGCCAAGGTGCGTGCAATATCACGCTCGAAGGACAAAGACGGCAACCCTGTTGGACCGTGGAAGGAATTTGCCGATCGCATGGAGCAAAAATCGGTGCTGCACCGACTTGCGAAGCGCCTGCCGAAGTCGATCGAGTTGCCGCCTGATCCAGAGATGGAACGCGAGCCGATCGAGGCCGAGCCATCGGCACCCGAGGCTGAGACCGCGTCGGCGCCGGCTCCAAAGAAACGCGCTCGAGCGCTGCAGACGGTGGTGGAGGCCGACGCGATCACGGACGATGAGCCGCCGTTCGATGCCGTGCCAGAGGAGATGCTCTGATGGGCTTCGATGAATTCATGCTCGGATTTATTATCGTGGCGTTGCTCACGTATCCGGCGTGGTGGCTCGTGCGCTGGTGCCGTGCGCTGATGGGCACGTGGGTCGAGCCGCTGCCGCCGCCAGACCGCTCGACGCTGCGCAGGTCGGAGATCGATCCCGAGTGGGACACCGATTGTGGGCACGTGAGGCATGAGGAGGAGTCGTGAGAGCGATCGCGGCCTATATTGTGGTGCTGTTGGTCGTCATGACGTGGTGGGCGAGGGTGCCGCGATGACTACCGAACGGCGGGGCAAACGCCGTAAACGCAAGCCGTTGAGGCTCTATGTCTGGCGTGAGGTACTGACCGATCACACCAGCGGGATGATGTTCGCAATAGCGAGTTCCGTTGACGATGCCCGACGACAGTTGCGCGAAAAGGCGAGCTATTTGCCGGACGAGGATGTGGGCAAAGAACCCAGCTATATCGTCCCGGTAACGAAATGTTGCGCGGACTTCGTCTATGGAGGCGGTTGATATGAGTTCTACCGAACAGCGGGTCAATCAGGGAACTGATTAATGTTCAAGAATTTCAACGATCTTACGCCCGACAAACAGCTTGAGCGCTGGCAGAATGTTCTGCGGGTGCTGAAAGGCCTCTCCCGTCATGAGCGCGAGAAGCACTTCAAGATGTCGGAGTGGGGCCAGAAAACCTCCTGCGGCACTGTGGCCTGCGCGGCCGGTCATTGTGGATTAGATCCATGGTTTCGTCGGCGCGGGTTCCGGCTTAACTTTGCGCAGAACGCCGCTGACGGCAGCTGGTACGCCAAAGCTTTCGACCCGGGAGGGGCTTTCGATCCAGAGGGATTCTTCGGCAGGCGCGGCTATAAAGGCGTGTTCCTGAAGATGCGCGCCGACTACAAAAAGACAATCGAAAACGTCAAAGAGCAGATTGCGTTCCTCGAGAGGCAGGTCGATAAATGAATGCTCCGCAGTCTGCAGATCCGATGGTACATCAATGCCTTAGCGACTTTGACGACTTCTGGGCTGGATTCCCAGACATCTCGGATAAGGTCGGCGTGCTCACCGCAGAGCAATTTAAGCACTCACTGAAACATGCCTTTGTCGCGGGGTTTCAGGCTGGCGGCAAGTATGGAATCGAACGCATGAACGAAAAGACCATGGAGATGTTACGACGATGAACGTATGCGAGGACTGCGGACGGGAGTTCAGGTCCAAATGGCTTGAGCCGGAAGAGGACGAATACTGCGAAAACTGCCGCGAGAATCGCGCTGAACGCGCCTATGAGGCTCAGATGGAGCGGTTCTACGATGGCAGCGAACCCGTGACCATCGATGAACAGCACGCAGCGGCATGGCGCGAGAAGCAGTCACTCCGATGAGCGAGCCGCTGTCCACTGATGACAAAGTCTCCGGCGTTCTGGACGATCTGCACCAGATGCTGTGCGATGACCAGCGCGAGAGGAGCGCCGTCCAGCTCGCCATCGCGGCCTTCTATTGGGCCGGCCTGATTACCGAAGAGCAATATCGACTCCGCACGCTGGCGCTCACTTCATGCCCCGGCCACAAAGGCAGCCGGTCCTGGTGCGCGTACTGCGGCGAGCTGCCAGAAGTCGAGGAGCGCAGCTATGGATGAGACGCGGACCGAGAATCTGCGCGGCGTTCCGGCTGACCTGACCATCAAGGCGCGGATTCCGAGGCGCGGTACTCAGGTATCTGCGCTCGCCAGAATCATGACCCGCGAGTTCAACCCGGATGAGCTGAGGGCGAAGGGGTACAAATGGTTTCGGATAACAGCGCCGGCTGACGACGAAACCCACGCCTATATGGAGTGCTGGTGGGAGAAGCCGGCTATCGAGGGCGAACTTGATAGGAGTGCCGCGAAGTGACCGAAACGCTGTCCTCAAAGGAGCGCGTAATCGACGGGCACAGCATCTGCAACGTCGGCGAAAAGCGCTGCGATATCGCCATAGCCCCGGCAGTCGATGGCGTCGGGGTCGTCCACTTGGAGCCCGGTCAGCGCTGGCTTATTCGCTGTTCGCGAATAGCGGATTCTGGTTCATTGAACGAGATCCACGGCCCCGACGGCGCCATCGTCACGCAGGGAATCTATGACGAGGCGATGGAGGAGATTAGGAGGCTGCGGGACGACCTGTACAACTCCGATTTAATCGGTATTGCTGCGAACAGTGAAGGCGTCAGACTCATGCAAGAGAATCGCCGGCTGCGCGCGGCGCTGGAGCGGATTGCAGACCCATTCCTAGATGCCGGGACCAAATGCCTGCAGGCCATTAGCCGCCTGCGCTACGAAGCCCGCGAAGCGCTCGCGGGACCCGCTGACGAGACGTCCGAGCCGCTATGTGGCTGCGAGAAGCCTATCGAATCGCTTCACGGTTTCGCGACATGCGGACGCTGCGGGCGCGTAATTCCAGAGAAAACGTCAAGTGAACAGAAGCAACAAGCCTATGACCGTCAGCCTCTCGATTACCTGCAGGCGCAGCGCGCCACGGTCAAGGACATGCTCGACAATTGCCTGCCAGGCGATCATCTGGGAGCTATGTCGCTGCAGTCACGGCTCGAAGAACTTGACCGCCTGATAAACGCTCAGAACGGGGAAGCATCTCAATGAACAACAGAGGGAGACAGGAAATGGACGATGTACATCCGATGCCTTGGGTGATCCTGGGAATTGTGGTTCTGGCGGTGCTTATCGCGGTCGGCATGGTCGGATGCCCTGCCTACAACGTTTATAGCGCTCGTATGTCGGGCGAGGCCGAACTGGCACAGGCCACTCAGAATCGGCAGATCGCCGTGCAGGAGGCTCAGGCGAAGGCTGAGGCCGCAGTGCAGCTGGCACAGGCCGAAGTGAATCGAGCCAAGGGGGTTGCCCAGGCGAATCAGATCATCGCGGACAGCCTAAAGGGCAATGAGGCTTATCTGCGGTATCTGTGGATTACCGAGGTCGCTGGAAACAATAAGGGTGCCAGTGTCATCTATGTTCCGACCGAAGCGAATCTGCCCATCCTTGAGGCAGGTAAACGCTGAGAGCGAGGAAGCGAAGCATGGGACGTGAAGTTAGACGGGTTCCGAAGGGCTGGAAGCATCCGATGGAGAACGGGAAATACAAGCCGCTCCTCGGCCGTTCGTATAGCGACGAGGCGGCAGATTTCCTGAGCATGGCGAACAAGCAAGGGCTTCAGGAAGCGGTCGACTACTACGGTCGCGCCCCGGATGTAAACGACTACATGCCAGAGTGGCCCGAGTCCGAGCGGACGCACCTGATGATGTACGAGGACACCAGCGAGGGGACGCCAATATCGCCGGCTTTCGAGACCCCGGAGGAGTTGGCTCGCTGGCTCGCGGATAACGGCGCCAGCGCCTTCGGGAGCATGACGGCGAGCTATGAGGAGTGGTTGGCGACGTGCAAGGGCGCTTGGGCTCCGTCGATGGTCATGGAAGGCAATCGCATGATGAGCGGCGTCGAGTTTACGGCTAGACGCGCTGTGGGCAAGTCCGGGGAGCAAACATGAGCGATACAACTTGGCGCAAAGAAATCAGCGCCGCCCTGAAGTCGGCCGGCGAGAAGTGGACCGACGTGGAGTCGAATACGCTATCGGAAGCCGAACTTGATGTTGTGTTCGATGGTGGATACGGGGGCTCCGAGGGGAAGGCTTTCACCATGTGGACACACAACCGTGTCTACTTCCCTGTGGTTTACGATGGCGCAGAGTGGGTGGAGTCGGTGTCCAGAAACCCGGACGGTAAACCCACGAGACATAAGGGCGGGGAGTAACCGGTCAATGGAACAGCATGACATTTTCGTTGTTGAGTCTCGCCTCGCTGGGGTGCCGGGATGGCGCATCTACGATGCCCAAAAGGCAAAGTCCACCGCGCTCAAGTCCTGCGCGTCAGCCAAGAAGGCGTGGCCCGAGGATGAGTGGCGCGTGGTGCGCTTCGTAAGCGCTGAAACCGTGTCCGAGGGTAAGCCGTGAGCAACGCGCCGGAATACACTAGCAGGGACCAATGTGTGTACGGATACAAGCAATGCGACAAGGAGGTAATCGTGATGCAGGTCATACGCACCGCTCTTCTGCGTCGTGGCGATGGGAAGACGACCCCTATGCGCATCATCACTCAGTATTGGAGCATGGAAGGCGATCTGCTCGCGGAGGTCGATCCGTTGCCTCAGCAACCAATATCTTCGGAGCATTCAAAATGAACAACGATGAACCATTGCTGAATCTTGGCGGCCAAGCTTCATGGGCGGAACTCACGAGCCGCGGGGAAGGCCAATCAACACTTCGCCGACTTGTAATCAGCGGCAACGGAGACGTTGTCGTGCTCTCGATTGAGCAGGCAAAGAGGCTCCGCGACTGGCTGATACAACATCTACCACAGTCTGGTGAGCAGAAGTGATAAGCGGATTCGACGGGTTTTTGCTGTTCTGCGTAGGCCTGCTGCTCGGCTTAGTAGTCGGCTACGTTCTCATCAAGATCGAGATGCGCTGACCAACTATCCGGTGACCAATGAGCAGATTTACCACCGAGTCCGCAAGAGCCTTCCTGCGCGCCGCCCAGGTGTTCTATGACGACGAGTTAGACCCGGAGGAGCCGCAGGGTATTCAGACCATCAACATGAATGACACATGGGGCTGGGCGGCCGCATGCACGCAGAGCAACACAAAGGGCTGCGCTCTGAGTTCCAGGACATCAACCGAATGCAGGACTTTGTGCGTAACGAGGAACGTATTAAGGCGGCGCACCCAGGGAGCAGCGCCTACGCATACCACAAGGAAAGCTACACATTACCCGCGGATCAACCATGAGCGTACCGGAGGACTGTAGCTCAGCGGTAGAGCAGGCGGTCGATAACCGCCAGGTCGTCAGTTCAATCCTGACCAGTCCTACCACCGGATAACTCAGTAGCATATACAGTTTGCTGCGGCGCGGACTACTGGATGGACACGCTGGAAACCATGCGAATAATAGGGCAGATGGACACACAACCCGCTCCATCTGCCGTCACCGTCGCCACCATCCTCGAGCGCTACGAGCGCGAGTACGTACCAACGCTAGCGCCACGCACGCAGGTCGATTACCGTCGCCATATCGAGAAACTGAAGGTCGCGTTCGGGGACCGGAATCCCGATGAGATGAAGCCGCGCGACTTCGCGGCGTTCCTCAACGTACCAAAAGGAAAGATCCAGCGCGTTCGCCAGCTGGCGGTGCTGAGCTCAGCGTTCACGCAGTCGGTGTCGGTGTGGTTCTGGCAGGATCGCAACGTGTTGCGCGACGTGAAACGCATCAAATCCAAGCCGCGCGACCGGCTCGTGCTGGACGCTGAGTTTGAAGCCTGCAAGGCCATGGCACCGAAGCGTGTTCAGCTCGCGATGATGCTCGCCGTCATGACGGGGCAGCGCCAGGGTGACATCATCCGTTTCACCTGGGCCGCTATTCGTGACGGCGCGCTGCATCTGAGACAGGCCAAGACTGGAAAGCGCCTGGCGATCGCGCTCAATCCGGAGCTAAAGCGCGTACTCGGTGAGTGCTGGAAACTGAAGGGCGGCGGGGGCGAGTACATTCTGCCGACCCGATCCGGCAAGCCGTACACGTCCGAGGGGTTCCGTGCCTGCTGGCAGCGAGTCCAGCGCAAATGGCTCGCGAGCGGCGGCGCTGGCTTCCACTTCCACGACATCAGGGCACTCGCGGCGACAAAATGCGCCACGCCCGAAATAGCCATGCGGCTACTCGGACACTCGAATATCGCGATGACGCTGCGGGTTTACCGCCGCGGCCCGGAGCGCGTTGAGGCGCTGAAGATCGGCTAGTTACCAGCCGCCTTCATCTGCGCGATCAGCTGCGTCGCGACTGCTTCCTCAACGCCGTACTGCGTGAACAGAGCCTGTACGTCGGCATCCGTCACAGTCCCGCCAGCCTGCTGTTTCTGGAACAGCGCGAACAGTTGCGGCGTGACGCTCAGAAGCGCGCTCAGTATGGCTGCTATGTTCATGGTGCCTGCACTCCTGCGATACACGCATCCACCTGACTAATCGACTTCGGCGCGAGGCACGCCGTCAGCGCTGAAACCGTCGCCATCGCGGCGTTGAGCTTCTCCTGTGCGGTGGCCTGATTGCCGGCATTGACAGCCTGCTCAGCGAGCACCAGTGCGGCCTCGACGCCGTTCGTCACGGCGACGACCTTGCTCAGCTGCGCGCTCGAGATGGCCTTGGAGTTGGCAAGCGAGACGGCTGCAGTGAGCGCCGCCGTGTTGAGCTGCGCGGCGGTACTGATGGCGGACGTGACTGGCGTAACTGATGGGGTGCTAGCGCACCCCGCCAGTACGAGACAGAGCGCCAGGCGCTTCATGCGGTGAACACCGCGGTGAGCGTCGGGGCGGACGGCGCGGCGAGCTGACTCGGCGGGATCGTGACGCTCGCGGTGCCAGCAGCGGACGTATTGCCCTCGACATCGGTCACGACGGCAGAATAGTTATCGACCTGGCCGAAGTCCGGGTTCGCGTCGGTGTAGGTAACGGTCGGATCGGTGAACGGACCGGCGACGTTATCGACCACGACAGCGGCGCTGGAGCCGACAGCCTTGGACAGGACAACGCTTGCGATCTCGCTCAACGCGAGCGCTGAGCCATCGACGCGGGTGGTCGGCAGGGTAATCGTGACAGCAACTGTGGACATGGGGCGGACTCCTAGGATGGGGTAGTAGTAGACGTACAAGCCTTTGAAAAACTGCGCATGGACGTGCGGTGCTTTAGGCCGATGCGGGTGATGGTGTCGGTGCATTGTGACTGCCATTCGTGACAACTGCTGTCACGGTCGGGGCGGAAGGCGCGGCCTGATCGGTGCTCGTGCGCTGGCGCTGGAACCAGAACGTCATCACGAGCATCGTGATCGGCGAGAGTTCCTTGACAGTATCCCAGGAGATGCGCCCGAAGCCAGCGAATGCAACCGCGCCGAAGTAACCGACGAGCCAGAAGTAGGTGATTCCGACCTGCGCGTTTGCAACGGTCGTGTGCCACATGTCCCTGAGCCAACTCATAGCTTGGTCCCTTGCTTGGTTGCGCGCGTGTGTTCCTCGCATTCCTGCACGCGACGGCTGAGGTCAGAGACCGTCGAGATGACGCTCGTCAGTCGCTCTTGCATCCCGGTCATCTGCCCGTACATCCCGATAGAGCCGATGATGCCAGCGGCACCCAGGAAGGTAAGAGCCCCGACGAGGATTTTCGTCACGGTGGTCTCCGGCTGGGGCTCTTCGTGTGGTGTCATTGCTAAGCCAATGCTCCTTTGAGCCCTGTGTCAGCCGTAATCTGCGCGACATAATGCGCCGTTTCAGCTGGAAGTTTTGACAGTTGACCTTCAACGTACTTTTGTGCGTTGTTGGGCCCCCAGTTATAAGCCGCCAGCGCCAGCGTCCAGTCCTGAAATCTCCGGTGCAGCAAGATCAGGTACTTGCCGGCCGTCTCAGCGTCGAGTTGCCAGCTGATGCCGGCGCCGGGGAAATACTCCGGCATCAGCTGGAACATCCCGACCGCCCCCGAGGGGGATGTGATGCGCCCGTAGATCACATCGGGGCGCCAGCTGCACTCCTGGAATGCGAGGCGCGCGAGGAGGTCTGCGGGCAAGCCGAGCTCGTGCTCCACCGCGTTGATGTGCGGCAGATACGCGGCGCCGGCTGCTTTCCAGTCTACCGCTCCCAATATCCGATCTCGTATTCGAACGACGGCGCGGTGGTCGCGTTCGCCACGTTATAGGGCGCGAGCAGGAACGTCTGCTGCGGGTAGATCACCACCGGAGGCATCCACACGTCGATCCGGCTCGCCGTCGTCGCCGTGACCGATTGCGCCTCGTTGGTGCCCTCATCCGAGAAGTGCAGAATCACTTCGTCAAACACGATCCATGCGGGAGCCGCGGCAACTCTCAGAACCGAACGGCCGAGCAGGATCGCAGCGGAAGTCGCAGCGGTGGCCGTGATTGGGCCAACTTGGATAGTCGCCTTAGAGGCCGGCCCCCCGATATACAGGTTCACCGGCGTCGGCGTCGATGCGGTTCCAGAGGAGTAGCGGTTGCCGTTGTCGATCGCCGCGACTACGTGCCCCGAGGTCGTCGTGGACCCCGCCGCAGAGCAGATCAGGCGGATATAGTCCAGGTAAATGGCGCGCGCATTGCCGACCTGATTCCCAGGCCCAGAGCCAGATACTAGAGCCGCAGCGCTGTTGAAAATAGTGATAAACGGCTTGGTCGCCGAGTACGAGGTCTGGATGTTCTGGGCAAACCCGGTGCCAGGCGTCGGGTTCTGCGCGAGGAAGTACGCCGCCTGATCGACGTAGAACGTGCTGCCGAGCCCGAGGCGTGCGATGCCAGAGGTTTCCATCACGCACCCCGCTTGCGACGGATCACGGGCGGAGTTGATTTCGCCCGTGGCTTAAATTCGAAATTGATCGGCGTGCCGTTCTGCTTCGGCGGACGCGGGACACTAGGCTTCTTCATCACGTTTACTCCCATACCAGCTCACGAACAGCGCGGGTAAGAAAACGACGATAGCGAACACGGTCGCAATAACGAACCCGAGCCAATTTCCCTTCAGCATAGACCATACGTATAACGTGAACGTCATCACGAGCGCCAGCATGCAGAGCGCCTTCGTACCGAGTGCGCGCATCAGTACGTCGATCAGGCGCAGGATCGTTTCCGGTTCCAGTGCTTTCATTTGGAGAGGTCAAACCCCTTGCCTTTGCGCTTGCCGCGCTGCTTGGCCTTCATGGCGAGCGCCTTGAGCAACCGATCGTTGAGTTTGAGCCACAGCGCGTCGTCCTTGTCGGCCTGAGCCAACTGGATGCGCTCGCGCAGTGATCGGATGGTCTCATCCAATATTTCCCCGTCGTTTATGTCTGCCATTGTAGCCTAGGGTGAGGCGTCTCCGAGGTCGGGCGTGCCTGACACCGCCTGCACCGCTGCCTCAATGGTCATGCCGGGATGACTGGCGGCGTAGCGCGCTGCTTTGGCCTTCAGTGTCTGCGACGCAGGCGTGGTGATCGCTTTCTGCACGAGACGCGAGCGCATTCCAGCTCGGACCACCGGGCGCGCTAGGCTCGCTGCGGCTAATCCAGCCACAGCTGCACCCTCTTTGCTTCCTTTCATAAGTCCGAATGACCCGGCAGCAATGGCCCACAGGTCATGTACGGTATAAGCCGCCATGCGGCCTTTCTTCTGCACGTCCTGAAATGACTTCGGGTTCTGCAGAGCGCTCTCAGCGATGATGCGCAGGTTCCCATCGAGCGGCGCATCCTTGGCGAATTGGTCTGCCAGCGAGCGCGCCGACACCTTGCCGTTCACCGTCGCGTCGCGGACGGTATTGATCTTGGCGAGGAACTTGCGGGCGTTCCTGAATTCGTTCATCAGCTGCGGCTGGCCGCTCGCTTCGGCCTTGCGTCCGAGTTCCTTTTCGAGCGCGTCGGCCACGTCTTTTTGAGCCTTCGCGAGCGCCTTATCCTCGGCGTTCATGCTCTTGATGTTGGTGCGCGCATCGGTGCGCAGCTGCTTGATCTTTTCCAGCGCGCCCCGGCCGGTGAACTCAGGACGCGCCATCGCGCCGCGCAGGGCGAGGACTTTCTGAGGCAGGTCCGGGAAATCCGTCTCAGCCTGAGCGCCCCAGCTGCCGGCTTTCTGAATGTCTGCTTGGTACTCCGGTGATGTCTTAATCTGCCCGAGTTGCGCGACCTTTTCGTATGAGTCGAACGCGGGTTTTTCGAGGCGGTCGAGTACCTCGTCGGTGATTTCGGTGCCCTTCGGCAGGTGGAACTCTGCGGCGACGAGATCCTGAACTTTCTCCAGGTTGTACGCGCTGACTTCTTCCTCTTGGCGCGCCTTCCCGGTCAAGCTCGTCACCTGACGACTGACGGCGGCGTTCGGTACCTCGGACGGCGATACCTTAAAGCCGGCCGAATTGAGTGCTTTGCGGATGCGCTCGGAGGCCGGCAACTTGCCGCCCGCAATCTCGAGCTCGGCGAGCTTTCCAGCTCGAAACAATGCTTGCTCTCCCGCCTCAATGCCGCGCGCCGTCGGTGACAGTATTGCGCTCGCTGTCTCGATGGCCTTGCCGGCCTTGGTGGTTGGAGCGCCCAGAGTCTTATCGAGTGTGCTTTCCAGCGCCTTGCTCGGCAGCGGTATGTCTTTGCCGGGTCGGCCTGTCAGCTTATTGATGCCGGCCGCGCCGAGGTTCAATGCCGATACCGCGGCGTCCCCAACGAACACCGGAACGGCGAGCGCCCTCTCAGCCAGCCCCCGGCCTACGCCTCGAGCGACATCGATGGCGGTGTCTTTGCCAGATGCGCTCGGCGCGGGCGGTGCCGGCAAGCTATCGACAGTTGCCTCAGGAGGGGCGGGCAGATCGGCGAGCGATGCCTCGGGCATCATTGCACCTGGAAACCCTGACCTGTCAGGAACGCTTTGGCAGCATCGGTCGAGATGCCGTGCTTATCCGCATACGCCTTGAGCGTAGCGGCGCTCACGGTCGCCTTGGGAGGACCAGTCCCTGTCAGTGTCGCCGCGTGCTCGACGCTATAGCCATTTTTAAGGGCATCCATGACAGCTTGATTGCCGGCCATCACGGCTTGCGTGACTTTCTTGCTGGCGTCGATCGCGGCCTGAAGCTCCGGCACGCTCATCGTGTCAGGGAACATGTTGTGCGCCTGGGCGCGGACCGTCTCGGTCGCCTGCCCGGTGCGCGCGAGCACGTTCGTCAGGTCGGCGCGGGTGTCCTCGAGGATCGTCACGTAGCGCTGAATATCTGGATTCGCATACACGTGCTGCTGGATGCCGATGCGCACCGCATTGGCTGTCTTGCTGTCCCCGAGGTTCACTTTCTGCGCGGCGGATAGCAGCTGATCGTAGAGTCCGCCCGGCTCAGTGAGGGCGGTGGCGCTGGCCTCTATGTTGCCCTCACGGCGGGCCACCTGCGTTGCTTCAGTCATCGTCGCGCGAGCGCCAGCCTGCGCTCCGACTACCGCACCAGCGCCGCCCATCTGCTTGATCTCGTCGGCTTTGATCGCTTGATAGCGATTGCGCAGGGCGCTCTTCCCCATGCCAAATCCTGGATCGCGCCCCGTAACGATCGCCGTTTTAGCGAGCGTCCGCAGCTGGTCGTCGGTCATGTTATCGGTCGCTTGGGCAGCGACCGCGGCATCCTTCTTCCTCGCCAACTCCAGTTTCACCCGCTCGTCGTACGATTCCTTATCGAGCTTGTACTGGTTCTCGGCGAGCTGCTGAGCGGCGGTGCGGATGTGCTCCTGCGTCTCGAGTAACTGCTGGCTGACCTTGATCTCGTCTCCCGTCATGTCGTGCGCGGCCTGCAGTGCCTTGAGGTCAGCATCGGGCCGGCCGGCATACGCCTTCTTCATCTCCTCGAAAATCTTGAGCTGCTGTTCCTGCCTGTCCTTGAAGCGCTCATAAGCGTCCGCGTAGGCTTTCTGGGCGTTCTCGTACGCCTGCTGGTTGCCAGCCAAGTACCCCTGAACGGTGCCCGTGGTGGCCGCGAGCATCGCTCCTGCATCGAGCTGGGTGAGCTTGCCTCCGAATGCGGCCATGAGCAGAAGAGGCGCCATCCGTTGCAGTGGATTCGATGTCTGCTGTGGAGGCGCTGGCGGCTGCTCCGAGAGCGCGTCGATTTCGGCCTGAGTCAGACGCTCCTGCTGCGCCTGATTGGCGCGCACGTCCTGCACGTAGGCTTTTTCTCCGGCACGCAGGTCCTGCAGGTCATCGAGTTCGGTCTGAGAGAGCCTATCGAGCGCACGGCGTTCGGTGTCCGATGGCTGGCCGATCTTGGCGAGGTCGGGCGGCTTCGGGGCTTGGCGCTCAAGTGCATCGATCGTCGCATCGTCTGCCTGTGGCAGCGGTGGTGGGATCGCGAGCGCCTCGTACTGCGCCCACGTCGGGGCGCCACCGTTAGCGGCTGCGGAGACGACTGAAGGGTCAGCGCTCATGAATTACCCCTGTGAGCCCAGTGCCTACCTTTCATGGCCATATCTTTCAAGTTTTCGGCCTGTGTTCCTAAGAACAGATGCTCTGGGTTTACACACTGAGGGATGTCGCATGAGTGACAGACAACCATGCCTTTGGGGATGGGGCCATTATGCAATTCCCACGACACGCGGTTAGCGCGGGCGGCCCCACCGTCTTTATGAATGACCCCATACCCCATTCTTTTGTGAATCCTGGCTCCAGTCCAAATCCAGTGCCGAGTTATCGGTCTCACAATGTAGAGCTGCTTAAATCGATCGAACAACTCGCGCCGCGCTCTTTCAGGTGTTTCCGCTGGATTTTGGCCCTTCCTCCAGCGCTTATAGTGCATCAAGCACATGCCGCGCGCTTTAGACTCCCTTTCGCAGTAGTTGCACTTCATAGATCTAGGTCGTTAGATTGCCATGCACATTCGTCTTGACTGCCCAGATTGACTTGAGCCAATCTGGGAAGCTCTGCCCCCACGTAGCTTCGCCCCCGTTATTGTTAAAAACTCCCACGAGCCCCGTCCCTGAGTTCGGGTTGGCATTGTACTGAGCAATGTAGCTCGAAAAATCCGGCGCGCCATTGGTGATCGGAACGCTGTTGGCGAAATTGGTCAGCATCGTGGAGGCTTGGCTGCCGATGTAAAACGGGGTGTCCTTCGTCACCGATGGCCCGTTACCGAGCTGGGTAGATGTCTGTGGCACCAGAAACCACTGCGCACTGCCCTTGGCGCGATCGGTGCCGGCGCCGAACGCAACGCCGCCCTGCTGGAGTGCGCTGTTGCCGCTCTGCAGCTTGATGACATCTTGATTTGCCCCGACCTGGGCAATGCCTTCCTGCGTGTGCTCGCCCTTGATCAGTGCCCCGCCGATCCCCACTAAGGCACCGACCACGCCACCAACTACGGTACCCACCGGACCCGCGAACGAACCTATAGAGGCTCCGGTCACAGCGCCGCTCGCGCCGGCCGTGTACGGGTTCCCGGCCTCAATGCCCTCATAGGTCCCGTAAGCGCCGAGCGCAGCACCGGCAATCGGCAGTGCGGTCCCGAGATAGCTGCCGGAGGAGACCCCGGCGCCCTCTCCCAATCCAGAAGCATCCCACCCGGCGTTAACAGCCGCGTTCGTATCTGCGGCGGTCAGTCCGGTCAGTTCCCCGCCAGCAACTGCGCCGGCCCCGATCGCTGGAGCACTGACTACGGCCTCTGGCAGAACGTCCCCTGCTGCAGCTCCTAGTCCGGCTTCGGTACCCAGATCGCCCACACCAGCCATGCCGCTCGCCGTGATGGCATCGGCGCTGGGCAGCGTCACGGCATCGCCCGCCAGATCAGCCCCTGTGATGGCCCCTGTTGCCGTGTAATCCGGCAGCGAGGGAAGCTGCGGCCCCAAGGTCCCGAGCCCCGTATCAACCCCCGTGAGCCCGCCCGCAGCGTCAGTCGGAATACCGAGGCTACCCGGCGAGACGCCAGGAGCCGATGAGCCGCCGAGCAGTTTGCCGATATCGTTAGCAACCGTCCCGAGCGGGTTGCTAGCCGTGCTGCTGCCGGACTTGCCGGCGACACTCCTGGCGTAAGCGTTGGCGAGCGCTCCCATGAGCTGCGCGAGCTGCTCCTGCAACTGCGTGTTGCTCTGGATCGTCTGCACGATGCCGGCCTGCACGTAGGGGCCCCCAGCCGCGAGCAGGCTCTCCGACGCCGATAATTCTGATGTGAATGCGTTCGCGACGGCTTGCGTGTCGGCCTGCGCTCGAGCCTGCTGGATCTGCTGCGACTGGCCGGCGAGTGCCGACTGCACGTTCTGGCCGCCGCCAGCGTTCGCGATGAGTTGCGCGGCCTGCGACTGCTCGCTCTGCGCCGTGCGCTGGTTTGCACTCAGTGCCGCGGACAGCTGCGATGCGAACGGGTCCGTGAGGTTCCCTGCAGCGTACGACTTGAGCAGATCCTGCGATGTGCTGACGGCCGGCTGGCCGATGGCACCGATCTGGCCCGCGAGCGATTTGTTCTCGGCCGCGGCGGACTTCGCCTGAGAGCCGACCAAGCCGTAGAGCCCTGTGTAGAGCGCGAGGTTCCCGATATCGCCGCCGAACAGCCCACTGACGGCACTGCCGAGGTCCGAGAACAGCCCCCCGGCCGATGAGGTCGGCGACGTACCTGCTGGCACCGTGCCTGATTCGGTCGGCCCCGTGTTGGGCGCTGCTGGATCAGACATCAGCGACGTGCTCGGCGTGAAGTAATCGAGGCCGCTCCCGTCCCCGAGGAATGAGCTGCTCGGCTGGATGTAATCGAGGCCTGCGTTGCTTGAGGTCGCCATCAATGGTACCAGAGGGCTGTCGAGCTATTCCATGTGAGCCACATTAGCCGCACTCCGGCGAGTACACAACCGACGCCATCGGCGACGTGGCTCGTTCCAGCGGCTGCCATCGTGAGGGTGTTTGCCGCCACTGATTCGTTGATGAGGATGAGTGGCTGTCCTCCGAAGGTGCCCACTGGAACGATGATGCCAGTATAGGCGGCATTGGGGGCAAGGCGCACGACGCCCGATGACAGCGTGATCGTGGTCCCGTTGGCGCTGATCGCCTGCGCGGTCGGAGACTGAGGCAGCAGAATATTCGCCAGCTGCTGAAACGTCGTCGGGATCTGAGCGTTGAGGCGCTTCATGATCGCCGACGCCCGCGTGCGCCAGTCGCTCTCAGCGCGAGGGCTCTGCGTGAGGTCGGCGAGTGATTCGATGGATTGCTGCGTCATATCAGGAGATAACTGAACATCTGGTACGCGTTCTCGTTAAACCCCTTCAAGCCTGATGACGTAAAGCCGGACGTATTCAGGTTAACGAACACACTCCATGTGCTGCTGGCATTCGTGATCTCGACGCCAACTCCAGTGAATAGATCGATGCCGTTGTCGTAAACATAGGACAGCGGCGCGAACTGCGTCGTCGCAGGCGGTCGCAGCCACGAGGGCACGCTGCCCAGGTTGAACTGATTCGAGATGCTTGTTCCGGTCACGTTTCCTTGGAGGCCAGCCGTGACCTGGAAGCGCGTGACCTGCCACACCAGCACGAAGTTCGTGGTCCCCGAGAAATCCGACAGCGATCCGACCAGCGTCGAGCTGCCGCTGCCCGTGACCATATTCGCAACTCGCCACGAGGTGCCATCGAACACCAGCCGGTACACGCAACCGACCAGCAGCGCATCCTGCAGCAGCGCGTTGCCGAGGCAGTCCACTACAGGTGATGTGGCACCGCCGTTGATCGCGAGCGTGCATGGCGTGCCACCGGTGTTGTTCGCAGCGATCTTGACATCGAGCCAAGCGCCTGCGATCCCAGCGGTGAACGTCTGCCCGCTCGCCGTCGAGATCGCGATGGCATCCGCAGAGCCCGCGTCCACGTAGTAGTTTGCGAGCGTGTTGTTCTCGTTCAGATCGCCGACCAGCGCCGAGAAATTCGCATCCAGCTGCGACAGCGGAATCGGGCCAGCCTGCGCCTGAAAGGTATTCGGGACTGATGCCTTGGCTGTCATTGGTGCGTCCAGCGCGTGCGGCGCTTCATGTCCATGTAGAAACTATCCAGCTCGTACGAAAAGCCGCTCGTCTTAACCGTCATGCCGACGTGTTTGGCGAACATCGCGGGCGCAAGAGCGTTGTATATTTGGTACAGATTCACGAACCAGTTCACCGTCGCAGGAGTGTTGTTCTGCCACGTCACGACAGCCCCTGAATTATTGATCCACTTCACAAAGGTCGGATTCGTCTGTAGCGGCAGGGGCGATGAGCCGTTGTAGGTGTCGAGTGTCGCCGTCACGCTCGCGCCGCTGGTTGGACTCGACACCACGATTTCAAAGCCAGCGCGTATGACCTGCTTATCCGAGAGCGCGTCATCGCCGCCCCAGAGCGGGGTCATGATCTGCGTGTCGGGCGGATTCGTCGTGGATGCAAACGCCTGGTACAGGTGGTTTCCGATGAGGCAGTAGAGCGCAGGTGTGTTGTTCACCACTGCTGCAGCGATGAACGTCGCCGCTCCCACGTTGGCGAACCACCAGCGCCCGGAGAAAAACATCGCGATGACGGTGTTGGAGCCGAGAATCGGGTCGTTCGCTCGTTTGACGAGGAAACAGGCATTCAGGATGTTGGAGACGATGCACTGACCGCCCGAGATCGACTGCGTGAAGTCCAGGTACTGCCACGTGCCGTCGAGATCCTCGCTGATCTTGGTCGCATTCACGCCCTCGATGGCCCACACGCCGAATTTGCTCGCGAACATCAGCGCGCGGTTGAACGGGAACACGGAGAACGCCTGATCGGTGCCGATGATCGACTGCACCGGCGTGAGCACGAACACCGGCGTCGGCGGCGAGGCCCCGGCCGGCACGTAGATGTCCGAGAGCGCATACACGCACGTCGGACCGAAGAAGTAC
>Ga0335069_10001323_pt1 | contig 40156 bp, 69 predicted proteins | sample Lox_Sample_11_FD_206714 | JGI IMG/M metagenome (GOLD analysis project Ga0335069, IMG submission 206714) | Soil microbial communities from Loxahatchee National Wildlife Refuge, Florida, United States - Lox_Sample_1.1 | ecosystem: Environmental > Terrestrial > Soil > Wetlands | place: USA...
GCGGCGTATGCATCGCGGCAGATCATTCAGGCGTATCTGCTGACGACCGATACGACGATTACCTTCACGCACAATTGGAACTTCGACACGGCGGCTCTGGCACGGCTTTGTCCGCAGTGCTTCATCACGCCCGAAGGGGTTGAAGTCGAGACGGTGGCGGGACCCACGGCACGCACTACCAATACGATCACATTGGGCGTAACCGTGACGACTGCCGGAACGATTGAAATCGTTCTCGACCGTCCGCACAGTATCATAATGCCCAACTCCTAAGGGCAAGAGTTTTTAGGGTTCACTTTGGTTTGGCGACGGCCGGCCTGGTGAAGTAGCGAACCGCAAAAGTTTAGGGCTGCCAGCGCTCGGAATTCGGCAGCGTTCCGGGCGGGCAGCCCTTTTGCTTTTGCGGGGAAAGGGAACTTGGTTCGATGGCGTTTTCAACGGTCGAAACCACGGTAGTAAATCCAGCTTCACGGCTGGGAAAGGGTAAAAAGATGGCAAAGCGTCTCTCGGCCAAACAAATTAAGTATTTCGGTACGAAGCGCCAGCGTGCCGCCTTGAAAAACAAACGGCGGTCCTCGGCCAAGCGCACTTTCAAGGCGAAACACCGAAAGCGTACCAACCCCCCGAAGCGCAGAGCCGCTCCGCGAAAGACGTTTCACGCGAAGCGCCGAAAGAATCCGGGGGAGATTATCAGTTTCGTGCTGGGCAACCCGGCCCGAAGAAAGCAGGGAAAAATGGCAAAATCGTTCAAGAAAAAGGCGTCCAGCAAACGGACGAACGCCGGGCGCCCAAGAAAAGTCAGTTACAAGAAAAGCTTCTCGCGGCATCGCCACCGGAATCCGGCGCTTGGACGGCCCATGGATTGGGTCAAGGGCGGCGTCGGAGTGCTGGCGGGCGTCGTGGTAACTCGGGCTCTGCCTCAGGCAGTGGCTGCGACTTACAACACTGGCGCCACGGGGTACGCTCTCAATGCGGGTACGGCACTGGCCGCGGCCTATGCCACACACGCGTTGACGAAAGACCCGGTGCTGACTGCTTCGGTAGCGGCCGGAGGCTTCGCGGCTCTCATTGCGCGGATTATCTCCGACTTGACTCCGTACGGTTCGGCTCTGGCTCTTACTGGCGTCGGCGATTACCAGTTCAGCAACATCGTCGGCACGGTTCCGCAGCGGATCGCGAACCAGGGCAACGCCAACATGGAGGTCGGCTGGAGCTCGGCTCCGTACGCATCTCCCTCGTACAATACGGGCGCCGATATGGGCCGTCGCGCGGGGCAGTGCTAGGTTTCTGAGGCTCGGATACTTCTGAGCATTCGCAGAACCAGGGCGGGGCGGGCCTGAACGCGGTTCGCCCCATAACAAAGGGCAGCAGTACGAACAAGCGCGGTTGCCTCATGTTGGCTGTGAGCCGCGCAAGAGGAATTTGACAATGGCAACTCCTGCCGCCGGCATGTATGTCGGCAGAAAAACCGGGCGTGGGACGGAAATTCCAGTCAATCCGACTACCGGGCAACTCGATATCAACGCTCTGATCGGCCAGATGGTTGACCGGCGCAAAACCTACGTGTACGACACGTTGAAGCTTGCGCCTGGCGCTACGGTAGCCTCGACTCCGTATCGCTTCTTCCAAACCCCTCTGGGTCAGCCGGATCCCTACAACGGGAACCAGGTGAAGACCGAACTCGAAACCAACATGCGTTCGCCGGGCCAGTTCAACCCGCCCTACGACATGATCATTTTCAACCTCGGCTTCCTGTTCGCCATCGACAATCTGATTTTCGATATCACCCAAATCGTGAAACTCGGGTGGTTCGAATTCAAGATTCTCGAAAAGACCATGTGGATGGGGCACCTCTGGCGCCATCCTCCAGGGGCCGGCTTCTCGGGCGCAACCTCGAACAACTCCGAATCCGTCTGGAATAACGGCGTGCCGGAGCCTGGCGCGATCTGGTACTTCGGGGACTTCAAGAAGTACATCCCACCACTGGTTAATTTCAGCCTGACGCTGAATTTCCCGGAGACCTACAACACGTTCTACAATTCGACGCTGCCGGCCAACGTCACCAATGCGGCGTTGACGGCAACCGGTCTCCCGCAGATCACGGCGGAATCAAAGGGCGGAAACGGGATCCAATTAATCGCCTTTATGAATGGGCTCTCGGATGGTCCAGTCCAATAGAATCAATAACTTACGCACTCTTTCTTAAAGTGCGAAGTGAGATTCTTTTGATGTTTTCCTGACGGGTGACGGGTTCAAGGTGGTCCGGGTTGACGCATCTTCTGTTTTGGCAGAGATGGTCAAGTTGGAGTCCATCTTGAATCCGCCCCCGGTGTTTTTCGTAAAAGAATCTATGGGCCATCACCAGATTGTTGCCGATCCAAATTCGAGCGTATCCGTCGGCTTGGCAGACGGGGTAGTTCCAACAGCCGGATGCCGGATCGATCTCGGGTTGAATGTCTGCCCTGTAAATGGGGATGTCAGAATCGCGGTAAATGCGGCGTATGTTTTCTTTGTGCGGCACTGGTTCCATGTGTTCAGGATTTACGCAAGATCGGTTTCGGCAGAGATGGTCAAGCTCATAGCCATCTGGCAGCGGCCCATTAATCTGGATCCAGTAGTAGACGTGCCCCATATAAAGCTTGCCATCGCGATGAATGCGCGTGTATCCATCGGATCGATGAACCGGCAGTTCCCAGCATCCGGAATCGGTGATTTTGTGCTTCGAAAGAAACTGGTGGCCCAAACAGTACTGGCGCGGTTGGCCCACGATGTTGCCAAGTCGTGTTTGCTGCGCTATCGGGGTTTGGCGCCCACATCCGCATTTGCACAATCCGGACGAATTGCCGACTGGCATGATTTTCCGCTTGTCGTGTCCCTTGATGTATTTGTGAAAGCAGCCGGCGATGCGTTCGGCGCGGCCGTGTCGCGTCTCTTTGCTGATCGAGGTTTGCTGTCCGCAGCCGCACATGCAAAGGCCGGAAGGGTTCGGACCTCTGGGGTCATGCGGGTCTGTAATGGCCAACGTTCGGTAGTCGTGACCCATTGCGTAGCGCGGAATCACGTTAGGCCGTCTCGGTGGGGGAAGAACTTTGCCGCAGCCACACGCGCAGTATCGAATTTCGGTAGAATGGTTCTCAGCCATCGGATCTCCTTCGCAGATTCGTGGTTCAGGCCAGGAAGTGCTAAGACACTGACTGGCCTCTTCTATTTTAGCACGTACGGTAGTACACTGTGCTTGTCTTCACAGTGGCTCAAGTGAGACTTTATGGCGTACATGTCCAGTTCGGCTCCACTGCCGCAAAACTCGCTGATGCCCCCGCCGGCCGATGAGGTGAGAGCGTCGAATGCGCGGATACTGCAATCGTTCCTTGCGAGCCGTACGGGCCGGGAGCGGCTGTATGCCAACATTCCAACAGCGGCTGAACTCTGGGAAGTGTCACCAGGGCTTGCAGTGGATGCAAACCAGCGGTTAGGAGAAAGCGAGTATGCCCGGCAGTCCATCCTTGTAGGGCTGGGACTTCCCTCGGATTTATCCGGTGCAAGCTTGGCGCAGGTTCGAAGCAACGCTCCTCAGGTAGTCTCGCTGAACGGCGCAGTCACAACGGCCGGAGGTTTGGACACAACGCAAAACGGTCTGATGCCGGCTCCCGCTCCGGTCCCAACCGTGGGCGGATTGTGGGCCTCAAAACAGCTTCCAAACGAAAGTACCAAAACATGGTACAGTACTGAGTCGAAAAAACGCAACTTACAGGGAATGGCCTCTCCGCAAAACGTTTCTTTTGACAATGTTGGCCCTGGCTGCCGTCCCGTAACTTTTTTTTCCACAGGTAGTCAACCAGTGACTACCTTGCCGGTGCCGATTCCGGCGAGTAACCCGCCTTCTCCTCAATCGGTTACAGCGGACAGAACCCAAAATTGCGCCTTTTCGCGGTGCACCGTGCATATGGTGCCTTCTCCCACCGCGAATTACCCCCGCCACGCGACCGTAATCGACGATCCTACGAGTTCGGGACCCACGGTGCAGTTTGAAGACGCGTCCTATGCTCCACCCTATTACGCGGCGCTCGGCATTACGGTTGTGGGGTCGGGGTTATCTGGGTTCGCGCCCACGTGGGGAGATGCGTGGGCCGGGGAAGGGGAGCTCGCTTCGGGCGGGTCGGGGCTCTCAGTGTGGCTTGTAATGGCGGCAGCGGCTGGGGCTGTGGGCCTGGCGGGGTGGTTCGATAAGCGGAGGCGGCGGTAATGGATCCGAGTTTACTGAAGCAGGCCGATACGGCTCTTACGGCGTGCGGGGCGCGACCTCCCATCGCAGGGGATTTGTGGCTCCCGTGGCCCGTGAAATCCTTTCTGGTTCCGATGACCGTAGCTTCTGGGCAGGTCGCAGCCTTCCCCTTGGAGATTACCGGCGAGACGCCCTTTGAGCTGCGGTCAATCTCTTCGGATTTGGGCATGGCCGTAACCTCTGGCTCGGCTCAAACCTTGGGCGTGAGGCTGCAGATTCAGCTTCCCTCGGGGCGGTATCTGTTCGGAAACAACGGTATCGACGTTTCACAGTTCGCGTGGATCGGGTCGTTTGCCTTTGCCGTGGATCCTCCCGAAGAGTGTCAGCCGGGAGAAAAGATTCAAGTTACGCTGACGGACTTCGGCGGGGCGCCATTAAGTCTGAACCTGCTTTTCGAGGGCTGCTACAAGTACTTTTTCTCGGGCTCAGTAAAAGGGAACCCTCAATCCGCGCTCCAGATCCCGCGCTACCAGGGCATTCTGAATGAGAACATCCTGGCGCCGTGCTGGGTGGCGGGTTACGGGATTGATACGCCTCCAGGATTTCGAGACGATTATTATGTGTACTCCTCGCCCACGATTCCGGATGCAACTACGGGCGTGCCTCAGGGCGTAACGCTGGCTCTCCCCGGTCCCTCTGCCACTACGATCAAGATTCCCATCGACCAAACGAACGAGTTTTTCTGCCGGCGGATTTTGTTCGATCTCGAAGCGGATTCAACCGTAACGGCGGGGATTGTTCTGGGAAGGCTCAGAACCGGCGACGGCTTCAGCCTGAACGATAATTTCATCGACCTGGCGCATTATCTGAACGGCGTGGAGTTTCCAAAGCCCTGGAAGATTCGCGGCGGCGATTCCGTTTTTGTGGACCTTTCGCTTGCGGACGCAACAGGCACGGGAAACATGTACATGCAGGTTCATCTTGAGGGGTACAAGAGGCAGCCGCAATGAACACTTGGCTACAACTGCTCACGATTGTCATCAGTTCAGGCACGCTCGTTGGAGTTGTGAAGCTCGCCTTCAATTACGGGGGCGTCGTCGAGCGGTTGGGATCGATTGAGCGCAAGGTTGAGGACATCGACCTCCACGGCTGCCGTAACCGTCAAGCCGAATGCGGGGGAGACTGACATGTACCGGCCGCAATTTGTATTTCCCGTTTCTAAGACTCCCTGCCGGGATACGCGGTGCGTTTACTCGTTCGACCAAACAAATTTGCCGGCGCTGGCCTCGGGCACGGTGCCCACTACCTGGAACTGGAATTTCAAAATTCCGCTTGTGCTTGACCAAGACGCGGACTTCCTGATTCGCGGCATTGTCGTTTCTCCCACGGCCTTGCAGATCGGCATCGTGGACCCGTTTAACAATCCGCTCATCGATCCAGGGCAGGGGCCGGGCTACGACGGGCAGGGGCTGCCTCCAACTATGGTTTCTTACGTCTGGGGGCAGACGATGGGTGCGGGTCTGATAGCGGAGGACGGGGATAATTGGGGCATCTACTGCCCGGCGGGAGCGGCGCTGGGGCTTTACATCGGGAACTTTACTCCGCTCGGAACTGCGGAACCGGCGCCGGTTATCAATATTCACGGCGTCAAGCGGTTTCAGACTGGAGCATGCCGGTGAACACTCTACAACAGCGGCATCACGATTACATCTTAGGCCCTAACCAGGATTCTCGCCTTGCGGCCGTCGCTCCGGGGCAAGTAATCAAAGATATCGAGCTAACGCTGGATTCCGATGCTCCGTTCATTCTCCGGTCAAGGGCTGTGTACTGCCAGTACAACACGGCAAACTTTGAAACGCAGTCAGATCTGCAAGGGCTGAAAACGCGGTTCTCGGGAGCTCTGAAGGACTATCGCTTCGGGGATTACGTTTCCGAGTCCATTCAGGCAGCGTACTACGGGCAGTTTGGTAACCCGAAGCCCATAATCCCGGGGATCAACTACCCCTCAAGCGGCGTACTGACGGTGGACCTCTACAACTCCGGGGCCACGACAATTACGGACCTGACGTTCCTCTTTCGCGGTGTGAAGCTCTTTCCTGCGGGGTCGATTCCTGGCTACACGTACCCGAAAACCTTCGCCTCGACGCCCTTTAATTACCAGATCAATCTCAGAAGCGTGGGCGTGACTCAGCAACTGAACAATCAGATTTTCACGGTGCGGCAGGATGCGGACTTCGTATTGAGGGCCGGGCAAGCCTCGGACGTGGGTCCTGTAGCGCCTCCCTCGGTGGTAGCCCCCCGCAATATTTTCATGCAGCTTATGGACTTCAATAAGAAGCCCTACTCGAATGATCTCGTACGCTTCGATGTGCTGTTCGGCTGCACCGCGATTGATTCGAGCGACGGCGGAACGGAAGTCTTTCCCATCGGGCCTACGCCTGACTTTCTGGCTCCCTTTGGAACCGGGCCGGGGGCGCCGGGGCTGTTCTATCCCGAAATTTACATTCCAGCCAACCACCAGTTGGTGTACTCGGTGAAGCGCGACGATTCCGTTATTTCGGGGGCTGCGACTCAGGATTTTGTCATCAATCTGATAGGGGCTAAAGTCTTCGCGAGGTAACTATGTTTTCCGGTCTTTCATTCAACCAACTGACGCGGGACACGTGGGGATCCGTAGACGCTTTGGCAATCGCGCAACTGGCCGGACTCTCTGAGGACGATTGTTACCGCGTGAAGTATTACAAGGCGCCGGACGATAAGCAAGACCTGATACCGGGCTTCGGCTACGTTCCTTGCGGGCTCTACATCACGCCGGGGTCTATCATCTGGGGCTACTGCTTACCCTGCAACCCGGCTACAGCGGCCTCGGTGATTGGCGAGGGTACCGTGCCTCCCGCGTTCACGGTTCAGATTACGGACCACTCAGTAAAAATCGGCGACCAACCCCACAAGTGGTTTTCGGATCCCGTGTCCTCATTGTTTTTGGCGAACTACAAGCCCACCTATCAGGGCCTGGTGCCAAACCTCATGTGCGGCAGCTTCCCGAATCTGCTGAAGGCTCCGTACCCGGTAGTGGGGAGCGGCGTGTTCACGGTCGAGATTCAATCGACCTCAAGCGAGACGCAGCGGATTCAGCTTGTGCTGGGAGTACTGGAGGTCTGCAAATGAGCGCTGTACCGAGAATCCTCTCCGGGGCCGATGCTGCCAGAGCAGCGGATAAGTTGCGGCGAGCAAACGAGCGGCGGGCAGCGTGGCCGTATTTTCACTTGGAACCCCCGCCCGATGCCATCCCGGTGAACCAGATCGGAGCCCCCGTTGACGTGCCTGCGGCCGGTAGTTCGGTTCAGGTCTTTTCGTACCTCGTTCCCTCAAACTTTAAGTTTGTCATGCAGGGCATTATCCAGTCGCTTGGCTTTCAGGCCGGGTTTGCCTTTAATGCGGGGGATTCGCTTTGGACGGTGACCGTGAACCCGAATAACGGCGTGCAGTCGAACCCCGTGCAGGGGCTGATTAACACGCCGATCCCGTTGGGATCGTGGCTATTCGGCACCTGGTGGAGATTCCCCATGCCCTACGTCTTCTCTGGTTTGGATCTCATCTCCTCGGTTGCAACGAACATAAACCTCAATGCCGGGCCTCCGAACGTGTACCTCACGGGCTTTCTGGGCTACCTGATCCAGCAATAGCAATGCCTCCGTATCGAGTCGAGTACTTTTGCTATCGCTTGCAACCGGCGATGTGGCGGCGGCTCGGAGCTTGGTTGCTCAATCCCGGGGGAACGGCCTTCCCTGATGCAGAGAGCGCGTGTGCTGCGGCCAACGGGCTAATCTGGCAGTATCACTCTGCCCGCGTTGTGGATGGCTTAGGGAACGTCGTTTACAGCGTGTAGCGGGTCTGGATCCTCTCCCAGGTTCGCCGCATAAACTGTGGCTCCGCGCCGGATCCGGCCGGGGATAAGCGCCATTGCAACCGCGTCCATGTTTTGTGGTATACCAGATCTAACCGTTTATGTGGGAACGAATTTTGCGGTTTTTTGGCCTCGAAAAAATCAAGCCGCAGCCGGAATCTAAGCCGGTTGCTTTTGAGGAGCCGGACTGGGAAAGAATCTTGCGGGATACTCCGGGGCAATGGTTCGGAGAGTGAAGCTACTTGCGGAGTGCGAAAACTCCGAATCCGGCGGCGAGAGCCCAACCCCACCAGGGAATCGTAAAGCCCGGCGTGCTGGTGCTGCTGGTTTCGGCCGGCGGGGCACCTGCGGAATACGCTGGAGTCGAAGCCTGACTCGCGGGTACGGAACTTGCCGAAGTTACCGCAGCGGCCTTTGGAGTTGCAGGCGGGGCGCTGGCAAAGGTAACAGTCGGAGGTTGGCTTGGCGCCGGAGCAAACTGAAACGTCCCCCCGCTTTGCTGCGCGGCCCAATCCCCTTGTTGCAATTCTGCTGGGCTTGCTGTAATCAGCGTTGGCGTGCTCGTTGGATTGGCGGAATTGTGGGGGCTATTGGGGTCGGAGAGGTACAGCCCATTGCAGGCGTCTACTACGGCGTTAGCTGCGGCTACGCAAGCTTGGTCCATTGGATCGCAATGAGCGCTCCCCCCGTTCGGGCCGGTGCATGCGGCCATGTACGAAGAGTAATCGCTGGGAGCTCCGAGTCCGATACGGTACATAGTACTTTTCCGCCTGAAATAAAGATACTCCTTTTTCTGAATTTGCGCTATAGTTTCAGTAGATTGCAGGCAAATGGGAGGTAGGTAGTCACTAATGTCTACGTCCGAATTGATGGCCGCCGGATTTACCCCACAGCAGGCAAAGGCTTTGTGCGCTGCGTTCGCTCCGGTGGGCCATAGCCACGCAGCCGAAGAAATCGTTGTCGAGTCCGACGAAGGGCCGGCCACGCTTGCGGATTTTGTTGCTTTCGTGGGCGAGGAGTTGGGCGAAGAGGACGAAGAAATGGACGACGGTGAAGAGGACGAAGAAGAGACGGTAGCCTAATGCCTCTGCTTCTAGGCAAATTCGACCCGCTCCGGCTGAATGCAACGCAACTGGCGGCACTGTGGACCGAAAGCGAGGGCGGTTGGCAGACCGAGACGGAACGTATCGCCCTGGTGGACCGGTTCCAGGCGCTGCTCGACCAACTCTGGCACACTGGCGTCATAAAGTAGACCCATGTACGGCATGCGCGGTCTCGGCCTGGCTACACCCCCTCAACCTGTAGCTACGGCCTTACAGAACGCTTCCAACCAAACCGGCGTCCCGCTTTCCTTGCTGCAATCCGTAGCCTATTCCGAGTCGAGTTACAACCCCTCCGCAGTTTCCCCGGCCGGAGCGCAAGGGCTCATGCAACTGATGCCGGCGACGGCAAAGAGCTTGGGAGTAACCAACCCGCTCGATCCGAACCAGTCAGCCTTAGGGGGGGCGCAGTACCTTCAGAGCCTTTACGCGCAGTACGGGGACTGGAACACGGCGCTTATCGCGTATAACGAAGGGCCGGGGGCTTTAGCGTCAAAAGGGGCTTATCAGAGTTCTCAGAACTATGCGAGCACAATTTTGGATAATGCCGGATTCAGTACCGATACGTCCCCTGGTGCGGCGCAAGACTCTGGAAGTCTGGACTTATTTTCCTCACTCGATGTTGGAGCAGTCTCAGGAACGAACTGGGGGTTGCTGGGAGTAGTAGGAGTAGGAGCGGGACTGCTTCTCTATGCTTTGTTGGGGTAGTGGACTACAGATCCGATGGGGTACGCGGCCCTGACGCTGCATTCCGCATTGTAGAGGCTCTCCATAGTTGAGGCTCCAGATAAGGGCCGCGCGAAGTTTCAAGCGATTCCCGCTTTACCCCCGAAAAGCATAGGCGTACTATTAGGTACATGAAACGTTTTCTAGCACTTGCCTTATTTGCTTCCTCCTGTTTCGCTCAGATCACCGTGAACTTGTCGGGGGCTACTGTTACGATCCCCTTCCGCACGGGCACGGGAGTTCCAACGGGTTCCAACTGCGCTTTGGTGGGCGAAGTCTATTTCCAGACCGATGCCACAGCCGGGCAGAACGTCTGGGCCGCGACGACCTTTGGTACGCCTTGCACCTGGACACAAATTACCTCTCCTGGCGGGCCGTTTGTCCCGTACTCGGGAGCAACGAGCGATATCAATATCGGCAACCATACGTTTACGACATCCGGAGCCATCACGGTAGGTAGTTGCTCGGGATGCAGCGGGGGTTTTAGCTTGAGCGCTGCGCAAGGGGCGGAATTATTGGGGAACCAACGCATCCCGCCGGGCATCATCGGCGACTCGTTTTTACGACCGGACGATAGCGACGGAAACGGAAACTGGGTACTGATTTACAGGTACAACAGCGGGGCTGTGGCCAGTGGGGGAAATTGCGCAACCAATCTTTGTTGGGGAGTCACCGGAAATGGATCCCTGGCGAACGTCTATGGCATAGCGGCGGCAAATTTGTATTGTTTCAGCGCCGGAAGTTGCAGCGCGAACGACGGAGCATATCTGGACGCAAAGCAGGCAAACTTTCATTTCTACACGGTGTTCAGCGTGCAAGCGAATCCGAATTACATCATGTGGCGTGTTGTGGATTCGAACAACCAATTTCGCTTTGTAGGAAACCCGGCCTCGCCGATTGTGCAGAGAGTCTTGAGCGGCAATTTTACGACGGTCACCTGCACTACGGGTTCGATGCCCGCTTCAATTGCCAATGGAGATGCCATCGATATCGTAGCCTCTGGAACCTCTCACAGCATCTATGTAAACAGCGTGCTGGCCTGCGGGTTCACGGATGCAAACCTGACAACCGGTACAAAGGCCGGGGTGGTTTTGGGAAACACTACATCGCGAGTCAAGTACTTCGCCATCACGCAATAGCCCCTTTTTCTCGACCGTGAATCGGCGTACAATCAAGCCATGAAACGCTTGATTCCGCTATGTTTGCTGATTCCGCTTTTGGCCCTTGCTCAAGGCTCTCCGCAGTGCTCGCAGTCGCAAACGCTGACGACAACCGGAACTACGCCAGTCATTAACACTACAACTGGAGCCTCGGCCGGCTGCGTGGGCTGGCGCCTCACTTGGTCTGTAACGGGCTGGACCGCGATGCAGATTCAAATCGAGGGCTCGCAGGATAATTCCTCCTGGGCGGCCTTCTCGGGCTCTACCATCGTTATCGAGGGCTCGAATCCTACCAACTGGACCTCGGCGACGGCCTCCAACACAATCGTTGTGAGGGCCTCGCAACCGTACGTCCGCGTTAACGTTGTGAGCAAGACCGGTTCGGGGTCCGTCAAAACCACGCTGTACGGCTATATCGGAACCTCGGCGCAGATGGACACGGGGGGCGGGGGAGCAACGCCCTTTTCCGCGATCACGAGCGGCACGAACACGCAAGCTCACATGACGGTGGGGACGGGAGCGCAACTGGATACTTCAGGCTCGGGAACGATTGCGGCTACCTCGGCAATAAACCTTGCTGGGGGCTCAACCGGCTCCGTTCCGTACCAGTCGGCTGTTGACACTACCGGGTTTGCGGTCCCGAACGCTACGACTACACCGAAATGCTTTTTGCAATCCGGAGACGGCTCGACGGCGAACGCTCCGGCCTTTGGCCTATGCCCTTCGGCTTCGCTGCTCATCTATTACTTCTCGAACACGGCCTCCTCGATCTCCACGTACTTGCAGATGACCTCGCAACCCTACACGCCGAAAACCACGCTCACGTATACGGGGCAAGTCGGGACCGTCACGAACACCTTGCAAAACTGGGCAACGAACGCGAACGTCCCGGGGCTCACCTTCATTCCGGCCGGAGAATACATTTTTCACGTGCACGCATCTCGAAACCATGCAGGTTCCGGGACGCTGCAATTGCGGTGTCAGTTCGTCGAAGTGAATTCGGTAGGCGTCGATATTGCGGTAATCGGAACCTCTGAGCTCACGCCGAATTTAACGGCCTCGGAGGTCGAATATGAGCTTGCCTTTGCCGATGGCAACGTGTACACGCTCGCGAGTGCAGGCTCGCGCATCGTGGCACGGGTGCAGGCGGTAAACACTGCTATCGGCACTTCAAGCGCCGCAACGATCTACGTGGGCGATGAAGCGGACACGCATATTTCCCTGCCCTCAAACGGCGGCTCGAGCGGCGCCGGCGGCGGCGGGGTGACGTTCTACTCTCGGGAACTGACAACCTTTTCCGGTACTGAATATTTTCCAGTGGGTGGTGGTTCCTTGCCGGATACAACTGAAGCAAACGTGCAAACCGCGTCTCCGGCTTCGGCTACAGTCGCTAATTTTTTTGTCAATCTTTCCGCTCCTCTTGGTACGGGAAATTCTGCCGTCTTCACCTGGCGCAAGGGTGGGGCTTCGCAGGCGGTCACCTGCACAATATCTGGCGCTTCGGCCACGTCTTGTAGCGACTCCTCGCATTTTTTCAATGCGGCCTCCGGAGATTTGCTCGACGTGCAAGCGGCGGTGACGGGGATCGTTACCGTAACCCCTACGGTCACAATGGCGGCGACTTTCGGGGATATCAACCCGGCAAGCGGCCAGATTCCACGAACGCTCGGGTCTGCAATTGTTCAGACGAATTTTACAATCGCTACGGATAATTTGAATACGATTGCAACGCTCGTGGATGTCACTGCTGGGAATCTGATGGCAGTGGCCTATGCATACGAGGGTGGAAATACTCCGACGGTTTCCGATACGCAGGGTACCGTATATTCCCTAGCGGTTCTGGCCAGCAATTTGACCGCCTCGTGTTCTGTAGGCTGCCGAACGGCCGTATTTGTCGGCCCGATACTGAGTTCCGGCCCGGATACGATCACGGCCACTATGGCGGGAGCGGTGGCACAACGCCTGGCCTATTACGAACTAGCAGGCTATACTGCACTGGATGCGACCAATACGGTCACCGGGGCGACGGCGACGACTGTTACAACGAGTTCGGCAAACGGTCTAATCTTGGCGGTTTTCGGAAGTTTCTCAAATTCGGACTCTATTGCTTTCCAGCTACCAATAGTACAAGGCAGCGCTACTAGCGGCCTGGATGGCCTATGGACCGGCGCTTATGTGGCCGGAAAACCTGGCACTTATAATGCTATCGGCGTATACTCTGGCACATTCGCTGATTTGCAGTCATCCGCGGTTGTGAGCTTTAAATGAAATTATCGTTGATTCTGTTTTTTGTCCTCGGAGCGGTCTATCCGCGCGGCTTTTCTACGATGCGATGAGTACGCTATACTCGCAGCCATGGAACCCAAACCAAAACCGGAAGACGCTCCCCCTCCGAACGATCCGGGGCCGCCGGCTCCCAGTCCCGAACAAGAATAGCTCCTCATGCTCGGCTACATCGGCTTCGGAATATTCTGGCTTGCGTCTTTGGCTCTGTTACGGGTAGTGAAGCAGGCCGAAACGAAATGTCTCAACCGTTGCGACCGGATTGAGGCACACTTGAAGCGTATCGCAACCCGATGCAGCTTATAGTACCGAGTACCGCGGCGTGGGCGTAGTAGAGCTTTTCATCGATCTGCGCCCACTCCTGGCTTGAAACTCCCCCCAAGTACAGAACACTCCCTAAGGCGTACAGCGACATCATGCAGGTGAGAAAGACTCCGTAGGCCGTAGCCCAACTTGGCGGGCCGGGGCGGCTCCACAGAACGAAAAGCAGGGAGAATACTTGGAACAGGGCGAGGAATATTTGAACGTATCTCCGAACGGTGAGAAAGTCTGAGGCGAAGTTCGGCCCGGCGGCGGCTACGGTGAGCCCTAAGGCCATGGCTACGAGCGGCCAGAAGGCCATGACGGCGTACTTCCAGGGCGGGGGAAAGGTCAATAGCGTGTAGGCTTCCAGACAGGCTGCCAGCTTCAGTAAGAGCAGGGCTGCAAGCCAGAGCATACAGAGGAACGATATGCAGTTTGGTCTGTAGAATACTTCTCCGATGAAACTCAGAACCAGCAGAGCTCGGAACCAGGGGATCGGTAGTGAAAGGGTGGAGTAGAGGCAGATTAATAAAAATGAGGCGTGGATGGTTTGGGGGAAGCTCACAACTTTTCTTCTTTTTTGTTGGGGTGGTTGTACGTTGGGTTCGATGGTTCGCGCGGCCCTGACGATGTTGTACGCTTGGTGGAGGGCCTTCGTGGTTTCGGCGCACATTGCGGGTCGCAAGCGTGGCAGCCGTCAAAGTGATTGCCGAAGTTTTTGCAGGATGGCGGGCAGGGCTTACCTCCGAACTGGGCAGCGTAATGACAGGTACAGGAGCCTCCGCAACGGCACGACGCGGCGGTTTCTTCGGGCGGCCCGAAAAGCAGGGCGAGCAGCGCTAACCAGCGGGCCTCCGGTTTCGTCACTTCGATGCTCCTCTCAGCTTCGATAGTTGCGGTTTCAGATAAGGGCCGCGTGAGGTTTCAGGCATTTCCGTTCTCACCCCCAAAAAGCATAAGCATTATCGTCCTTCTCTATTTAACAAAAGCCTTGACGATCAACCCATGAAGCAGCAGGGTGGCCATCAGAATGTACTGGCTGATAACGAGTTGCTTCAGCCAATACACGGCAAGTTTAGTGTCTTTTTGTTCAGTCTCGTTCACTTCAACTCTCCTCTTATCTCCCCGTTTTCTTTGTTGGGGTGGTTGTACGTTGGGTTCGAGGGTTCGCGCGGCCCTGACGATGTCGTACGCTCTGTGGAGGGTCTCCACAGTTGCCGTCTCGGATAAGGGCCGCGCGAGGTTTCAGGCATTTCCGTTTTCACCCCCGAAAAGCATAAGGTTTACACTACCCCGTAGTCTCGCAGCCCTTCAACCATCACGTACATGTCGAAGTCTGCCTCATACTTCACTGGGGAACCGCACAGAAGCATTTTAAACGGCGCTATCGGCGGGATGTAGGTTTGGTACTCTTCCAATTCCCAGCACGCGTGGTTTCCGATTTCGACAAGCTTTGAACCTTCTCCTTCCAAGCGCTCGCCATTCGGCCCGATTCGTACCTTACCAAAGTCCGGCACGAAGTCTTCCGGCTTGGCGATCAGCGAGCAACGCAATACTGGTTCTCGGTACATCGTTTTCTCTATAATGCTCAACTCCCAGTGATATGCAGCTAAAAAGCGGTTTCGGTCACTTTCGGTTACGGTCGGCTGAAACAGAAGAACGATGCGCTGAATCAGTATGTCTTGAGGTGCTGGAAACATGCACGCCGTGAGCATGTTGGTATCCGTAAAGTCTCGGTCGGGTCCAACCGGACGCTCAAAACAACGGATTGTTTCAAGCGATACCTGTCCGGCAAGGTACTGTATGCGATCGTAAATGCTGCCTCGGCGGCGGTCCACCATCGTTTTTAGATCGATCATTTCAACTCTCCTCTCATCCATTTCCCTATAGCTCGGGTAACGCACTGCTCGGAACAAAGGTCAAAACAACCCTCTCCGTACTCCTTTTGCAACACGTCATGGGGCCACAGTTGAACAGTCGCTACGGTACGCACAAGTACCCACCAGTGGTTGGTTTCTTTTTTCTGGGCTCCGCATTCGTCGCAAGTAGGAACGGTGGGGCGGCTCATGGCAAGGTGTCCTCTTCAGTAATGCTGTCGTTCTTCGGGATGATCCGCATAGAAAGCTCGGCCTGGAGTTGTTCTTCGAACGCTGTGGCAAATTCCAGTAAGCCGGTATCACGCGCGAGTGCTTCAAGTTGGCGCAGAACAGCACCGTGCGGTGCCCTTACGGTCTCATAGCGTGCCACCGTTCGAACCGATGTATTAAGCCTTATAGCAAATTGCTGCTGAGTTTCATGAAGACGAAGGCGAAAACGGCGCACAATTGGGCAAATTGTTTCGTCACAAGTGAGAACAGTGGGACGGCTCATGCGCAACCCTCCCTGTTTTCTTTCTCGTAGCACTTCTGGCACACTCCAGGACGTACTTTGCTTTCGTATTTCGGCTGCTCAAGGCGGCGGTGGCAACGGTTGCAGCGGAAGTAGTATTTTTTGGGTGCGGGGCGGCTCATGTTGTACCTTTCTCGTGGCATCGCCCCCCGCAAATACAACGGATCTCAACGCCTGGCGGTACTTCTCCAAACTGGGTTCGGGTGCCCTTTAGCCATGCCTGAACGGTTTTACGCGAAAGGCCAAGCTCTTTTTTGCAGCGGCGGATGAACGTCTGTATGCAGGGTGCGGGACGGCTCATAAAACCTCTTTCTTTGTTTGCGCCATGCCGTCTCTTTCGCCTTGGCATCGGCCCTTAGCAAGAGTACTCAACACTGTCAGAGTTGGCTGTCCTATTTTGGCAACAGTCTGCATGCGCCAGTCCGTCAGACCTGACTGTAGCTTTTTTGAGACAACGTGCGCGTCGTTCATTTTACAGACCCGCTCTTTCGTTTCGCAGCCTTAGCCCGGCCTCCCATGGCTGCAATTTCCTTGCGGCGCTCTGGAGAAAGGGCTGCGGCTCGGTTGCGGCCTCCGTTGCGTCCCAACGCTACCGGGTCGAGCATTTTTTGCTTACGCATAGTACTCACTCATTATTGCGGCCTCTTGCTTACCTGTCAAGTAGTGGCGTACTATGTGGTCATGACGAAAACGGCTCAACGAGAAGAGGCGGAAAAGGCTGCGAAGCTCAAGCGGCAGCAAGTATACCGGTATCCGTTCGCTCTGCTGAATATTGTGGACTGGTTCAAGCCGGGGCCGAAAGAAGCGGCAGGGGGAAGGGAAAAATGCGCGCAATCCTAAATCCTCTGCCTGTTGGGGCTCTGCTGAAATACCTTCAAGGGCGGCTCGCTGCTCGAACCTACCGGCGGGGATCAATCGTTTTATCGTGCAGAGTTTTTCCTGTGGCCGGAATTCGGTACCGCTGCGCTGATGGCCCGTGGGAAGATTCGCTGCTGGGTGCAATACAGGCGTGGCGCCGGAAAGAGCATGCGAAATGATCGTATCCTTTCGTGTTGCAACTCCTCGCCTGTACGAACCCTCGAAACCGGAGCGGGATGCGAAGTACCGGGTCTGGGTCCGCAGCTTGCCCTGTGCTGTTTGCGGCACACGAAGAGGCATTGAGGCAGCGCACACGGGGTCTCACGGGTTAGGACAAAAGGCTTCGGATAAAAGCTGCATTCCGCTGTGCTGCCGGGACCACAAGACCGGGCCGCAGTCTTTGCACAACCTGGGGCCGGTGGAGTTCGAGCGGGTACACGCTTTAAGCATCGGGGAGTTGCGGGAGCGGCTGAATATGGTTTGGGGATCGATTCAAAGGAGAAAAGCGGCATGACGCAAGCCATCCGGGAAATACGGGAACGGCGCCTCAGTTGGCTCGAATACCGGCATCCCTACCGCATAAAACTGGAACGCTATCCGCGAGACTGGGGTAGAGTGTGGCATCGGCGGGGATGCGTACCGCGTTGGTTTTTGCTGTACCGAAAAAGGGGTGTGGCATGAGCATAAATCGGCGGTCTTTTTTGGAATTGCTGGGACTTTGCGCGACGGGCGCGGTTGCGGCGCCGGATTTTCTCAGAATCCCAAAGGCTGTATCGAAAGTTCCTGCGTTCCTGCCTACTGACCGGAGCGATCATGTCACCCAACATTTTACAGTCTGGGATACCGTCACAATCCAACCCGGTTTTGCGATGGACGAAAGTCTGTTTCTGCCTCCGCTTCCCAGAGGAGATTTTACAGTCTGTTCACTCGGTGCATTTTGGCCGGCGGATACTGCATATGCCGATCTGTCGGCGGTTGCGCGTGGAGCGGATATCGATTGGTGGGTGGCCGGAATTCAGGTTATGCATGCTCCTTTGTGGGCGTTGCCGATGGACGGAGAACAGCCGCTTGTGGCTCCTTTGGTTGTGCTGGAGGGTCAAGACTGGATGTTTCGGTGCATCTCCTCGGATATTGCAGAACTTTCAGCCCCCGTGAGCGTTTCGATTGTGCTTTCGGGGCTGATTCAGGAAAGGCGGGAAGCACATGGCATGTAAACTTTGCTTTTGCCTGGAGCTGGTAGACGACACGCTCAGAGACCCGCAACATGACAATAGGCCTCAACTAGAGGCAGACTTTCAAGTCTTGCGGCGCTTCGATGCTGAAACCTACGGCACGTTGTGCGAGAAGCACGCAAAACCTATCTGTCTGATAGCGGACTACAAGCGGGTGAAAGCGTTTCTGGAAGGTTCAACGGAGGGAAAGGTATGAAACAGACGGTTGCTCCAACCCGAGTATGGATCGAATGCCGGGCGTGCTTGCGGTCGTTTCTTGTGTCGGTGGGGTTCGCGCTGAATTCATCCTGCCCTGTGTGCGGGGCTTTGGAGTCTTTGCGGCAACTCGAACCGATGGAACTGGCTCCGAGGCGGGAGCTTTACGAAAACCTTCTCGAACAAGCGTTAGCTCTCCTAAGGGCCGATGCTCCCACTAGCCCGGCGGTCTCTACCCCCGAAAAAAAAGAGGAAAAGCTTTGAACTATCACGACGCTGAACGCTTTCGCAACGACACCGCACGCTTTGAGTTTCTGTGTAGTTGCCTGAACTGCATGGATTTATTCGGGGAGTTTGTAAACCGTTGGGTCGATTACTATTCAACGTCTCAAGTTGCGGCCGATATTTCACTGTGGCGCGAAATGGTGGACCGTGCAAGGGGACTGCCTCCAACGACGCTTTCCGATCAGTCGATAAGGGCCGATGCTTCCTCCAACCCGGCGGTTTCTACCCCCGAAAAAAAAGAGGAAAAACCTCCATGTTCACCGAACGCGGGATAGCGCGGATACAGCGGGCGGCAAACCGGCAAGAACGGCTCGCTATTCGTTCGTCTCTTGTAGCTTTGCGGCAATCCAACCCTATCGGCTGGAAAGCAGTACGGTCCTCGCGTGCGGCTGCAAAACGGTTTCGGCGTGCGGCTCAACTGCGGCTTGCTCTTGAGAACAGGTTCCAGTCTGAAGCCGAGGAGAAGCGGCAGACATTGAAGCGGAAGAGACGCGAGTTTGACGAACAGGCGCCATGGACAAAGCGAAAGCGGAAGGTAGTTGTCAGGACCGTTAACAAGGATTCTCCCGATTCTCAGAAGCACTGAACAGGGAGAAGATTGAAGTATGAAACACGTTGAAACGGCCACAAAAATAGAAATCATCTTCGACCGGGATAATGGGGCCGAAAACCTAGGATGGTATGCCCGCGCCACAGATGTCACCGGGCAGGAGCGAGACATTCCGTTTGACGCGCGAGAATCCGCCGGGACTCGGACTTTGGTAATGAAGGCCCGGAGAGCAGTGCGACAAGACGGTTTCCACATTTCCAGAACTTGTGAGGTTATCGTCAGATGACAGACCGAAACGAAGACGGTTCCCCCTACGAACCCGATCCCATCTGGCCGGAGTGCGGCTCATGCGGAAAGCGGGTTCCTTACCTCGAAACCTGCACCTGGGACTCGCGGCTTCAGGTAGGCCCGTGCTGCCAAGAAACCAACCCCCAAGAGGTAGTTTGCGAGTGGCTCATCTGGGCCTTTTCGCTGGCGGAAAGAGTTTCGGACCTGGCAAAGATCGTAGCTATCCATGACCGGGTGTGCCCGTTGTGTGTGCATCCGGAAGTGGAGGAAAAGAAGGCAGCTTAGATGAGTTTATGGCAGATCTGCGCGTCAATTGCGGTGGTTTTGAATATTGCGGTTGTGATTGTTCTCTGGAAGCGGGGAGATTTATGAGCGAACCGAAATGGACACCGGGGCCGTGGAACCTTCGGGTTAGAGGTTTTGGCGGCTGTTGCGAAATTCTCGGGCCACGGCCGATAACTGTCGATGTGCTCTCGTACAATGCGGTCACGGGGGAAAGCAGACCGGATTCGCACACGCAGGACGACATCATACTTAGGACCGGCGGGGCGTTTGCTGGCCGGCTTGTGGAAACCGACGTTGCTAACGGGCAGTTAGCGGCGGCGGCTCCGGACCTTTACAAATTCCTTAGCCAGATCGTTGAAAGCGGAATACTCAATGGTTCACAGGAGATCGCTGTGCGCGGTCTTCTGGCGAAAGCGAGGGGCGAGAAATGAACCAGAAAGACGTTATGCAGTTTCTGGGTACCGCGTTGGTCTCCCTCGTGTTGGGCTTGCGGAACTGGAAGCTATGGCAGATTGCTCTTGTCATAGCGGGGCTGTTGCTGATGGTTGGAGCATACAAATGGTGAATACTGCTCTAGTTTCAGACGAACACTTTCAATTTGGCGGATTAGCAACGCTCGACTTGCTATCCGGCCTGGTGCTGGAGTCTCCGCGTGAGACCTACACGAAATTCGAGGTAGCCATGCTGCTCGAAAAAGCGAAAACACTCGAGGAACTGTTCGCTCCTGAGACGGTGGCGGCGTATGAGTTGATGGTTCAGGGGATGACGCTGCCGAAAGGAGTATTGTCGTGATCGTGGACTTTCGTTACAACGAACCGAAAACGCTAGCCTTAGCGAATACTGAAGCCTACAACTTCATGGACCGGTACAACCTGCCCCGAGTACGGTATACGCTTGTCGGCGGGGACTGCCTTTTTGTGGACGTTCCAACCTCGCAACGGATACGGGCGCTGGAACTGAAGGCAGGCGAAACCTTCGGCATGTGCAAGGGCAAAGACGGTCGGCGGAACGTCTGGCGGGTGTGGTTAACCCCCGAAACCGAAAAGGCCCGTGCAGCCGAAGAGAAGCCCCAGGTTGAAGCGCAACTCCGTGACATGGTTCCGATCCTCCAAGCCTCCGTTGCAGCCGTACAGCGGAAAAGAGGGCAGGTTATTGCTATGCCTTCAGAAACGCCGCAAGTTCCAGGAACAGGAACGTACGGAGCGGTGCCCTAACGGCAGATTGCAGCCTCGGCGCCTCCGCAGAAAATACCGTTCAACGTAGCTTTCGAAGAAACGGTGCGGCTCGTGAATGAGGGTCTTGCGGCCAACAAAGAGCAGTGGAACGATGAAGCCCGGCAGGGGATGGTCTCGACGATTCTGATAGCGGCTTCTCAGCACGGGTGGGTTACGGTGTGGGAGCGGACCGATGCCGCATAAGCACAAGAGTTTGCCAAAAACCGACGCTGAACGTTTTCGTTTGCTTCACGAGATGATGGCTGAGTTTCCCATCGCGCGAACTTTGAGCATTGCTCGCTGCACAGGAAAGGCCGTAGAGGATTTAACGGTTTCAAAAAACGACCTACTGAGCGATCCGCTGATTGACAGAACAGTGCAGACAATTATAGAAGATTCTGGTTTAGATGCCGAACTTCTTGAAGAATTGGTTTTGATGATGTTTCGCTGCGGGATGCTTTATGAGCGCTTTCGAGATCACACTAGGGCCGATGACACATCCAACCCGGCGGAATCTACCCCCGAAAAGAAAGAGCTTTGAAACCTCCAAACCTTAGCCTTTGTTGGGGTGAAAACGGAAACCGCTCGATAGGTAGCGCGGCCCTGACGATGCATTCTGGAAGCGGTGAGGCTCTCCACAGTGCGTACGCTTGATAAGGGCCGATGGGCTTTCAGAACACTCCGCAACTACCCCCGAAAAATAAAAACGCCCCGCTGAAATTGCGATTCCAACGGGGCAAGGCGCTGTTTAACTGCTATCGGAGAAGAGAAATTTTCACTTTTTCTGGTACGCCTGCAACTGCTGCAAGATGCCAGCCAGCTTTTCTTTATCCGCGGAGAGTTCCCTTCGGTCGGCATCGCTCAGTTTGTACGGCTTCCCAGCGGTCGGCAGGGCTTTAGCCTTTGGGAAGTTTTGAAGCACTTGCGCAATTGCCGCGGCCACGGCGTTTAAGGCTTGAGCTACAATTTGCGGAGTCCCGGGCGGCAGGTTTGCGGACGTATAAGCGGAAAGCAGTTGCGTAATTTTGGCGGCCTGCACTGCGGCTGAATCCTGGCTGTCGAGTTCCGCGAGCACTCCGTTTAGAGCGTTTGAGGCGCCGTTTAACCAAGTTGCGGCGGTTTGAATGACATCCGGGGGCACTCCGGCGGCCGAAAGGATCGGCAGCGCAACCTGAACAGCGGTAATTGCGGCATCGATAGACGTCGTAACTTCGGACTGGCTGCAACCAACCAGAGGCAGAGCCAATACGAGCATCAGCACTGCGGCGAGATAGGGGGCGAGTTGTTTGAGCATGAACATGAGAAATCCTTCAGAGCGCGGCCAGATCTGCCTCTAAAGCCGCGAGGTTGAAACCGTTCGGCGCTACCCCGGCTTTGAACCATTCCGGCCCCAGCATTACATAGGCTTCGTCGTTGTAGCACCGATAAAAATAGTCCGACATGCGGAGCGTTGTGCCCCACGTGATGACGGTATTGCGGTACCGGGGGAGCTCGGTTGTGTTGTAGGCTCCTACGGGTATGCAGTGGCCTCCCCAACTTCCCGGCTCGCCGTCTCCCGTGAGGTCTCCTGGCACGCTCCACTCGTTCTGGTCCTGGGCTGTGATCGGCAGGGCCACTCCGATGAATGCGGCGCCGAATAGGTACACGGCCTGACGCAATTGCACGAGGTTGCGAGGAGAAAGCGCCATGAAAGCCGAAATGAAGCCTTGTTTGCGGAGGAACTTCAGGAACAAAAGCATATCCGTCCCGTTGTCCGTAGAGGGATCCCCTGGAACGTAGCCTGCAACTCGCGAGTACCAGGAGATGACCGTGTTTTCGGATATCGGCGCGGCTCCGGGGTTCGACTGCGAGTTCCAAAGCTGGATAGTATGCGCTCCGGCAGCTTCAACACAGTCTCCAATTTGGTCGTTCCCGTCCATGGGCCAGTTGGAGACAAGCTTGGTCCAGTCAACTGCGGCCGGAGCCGGGGGAGGGGCAGGGAGATACTTCGCAAGTTTCAGCGTGCGCGGATCGAGGCGCGGGGCGAGTTTTCCGAGTTTATGCGGCATCGTTTTACAGTACCTTTCCGTGAGGGCTGCTCTCGTCCTCGTGGCGGTCGAGGAAATATTTTCGAACTGCATCCCGCAACCGCGGCTTGTTTCCGGTCCACCGGTACACCCCCTGCCAGTCTCGGGTGAGGTCGTACCGCGGGTCGAAGTGGTTGTCTTGGAGGATGGCTTCCCGCGAACCGTAGTTTCTCCGGCTGCTGGGGCCGTGATAGAAGTGCAGGGCGAACTGATCCACGCATCCAATGTTTGCCGTGAGGGCCGCGGCGCGTTGCTGCCAGTTCCGGATTTCGTCGTTATAGCTACGGATGGTCTGGTCGCCGTGAAGCATGGTTTTTTGGCCGATCAATCCGAAAGCCATCCACCAGTCGGCGGAACCCATTACGCACGTATCGAGCAAGCCCCCAACCGTGTCAAACGCAGAACGTCTCCAGGCCCATGCGCCTCCCGGAGCTCCCGGAGGATAGCCGAACGGAAACTCTTTGGTTGGGATCGCGTGTCCGTAGTAGGGGTCTTTGGCTTGCTGGGCCTGCTTTACGGCGCGAAACTCTGCCTGGTGCAAATAGTTCCAGGCGAAGCTTGAGTTGTTCCGGTACATCCGGTGCCCGGTGTCGCTGGTGGCGGTGGCGGATGTGAGGTCCGCGTAGTTGCTGAAGAGTTGCACAAATTCATGGTGCTGAAGCATGTGCACGGCCTCAAGCGCCCAATCGTACCGGGTGAAGTGAAAGTCTCCGTCTACGTATCCTCCGTAACGCCAGTTGGCGGGGAACTGCCGGACTCCGAGGTTGATGAGGTTTTCCTTGTGGAACATTTCGCAGTCTGTCCGCAATTGCAGGATCCCTGGCTCGTCGGCTAGCGTTACTTCAAACGGCCGGTCTCCGTAGGCCAACTCCACCACGTAAAGCGCCACATTCGGACAGGATCTCATGTGCCGGGCGAAGTCGTTGAAAAGCTGCCGCCGGCTTCTCCAACGGAACGGGTTGGAGTAGGCCGCGGCGATGTGGAGCGTCTGAGCTTCGCTCCATTGCTGCCAAGGGGGATGAACGTTCGGATGCTGCATGTTACGGGATCTGCACCTTGACTTCGACCATAACCGGAGTTTTTCCAATAGCCGGCCGGATCGGCAGCGAGTGCACGATACATCCGGTTGCGGCCTCGAATTCCTGCACCTGGGCGGTGAAGGTGGCGGCCATGGCAAGCGCTAGGGCCTTTATCTCTTCTACTGTCATGCGGTTTCTTCCTCCTGAATTTTGAGTTCTTCGGCCCGGCGGCGGATCAGCAACTCCATAACATCCGTTTTGTCGATGCCTTCCTGTTTGGCGACGGCGGCCAATAGTTGAAGCGCCCGTGGGGTGAGCCGAAAACTCGTACTTTGCTTTTCTGCCATCTGTATTCGAACGTACCGCTATTAGCAGGTCGGAGCAAGGTTAAAAAGACGTTCAGGTAGCCATTACGGCCTACCAGAGGTAGTCAATAGCGACTACCTGAGATAGTCCCGTGTGACTACCCCTACCTTATTGAGTGAAATAGGAGTATTGGAAACAGAGATTGGAAAGGGCTCGGGCAGTCGATCATAAACGAAAAGGACCGACTGCCCGACTGTTCGGTTTACTTCGATTCGGGCGGGACTTCGTACGCAATTTCGGGGGGATCGAGGAGTTTGTACTCAGAGAGAATGATGATGTCGCACCGTTCGATAGCTGAATCCAGCCTGCGGTAGATGTGGCCGGCGAGAAGGTTCTGGCCCTGGATCTCTCTCCCGTCACTAAGTTTCTGGATGCAGTGGGCGGAATAGCGGCCTTGAGCGTCCTTAGTGAGGCGAACCGTGAGCTTCATAAGCGCTCCGATAGCTTCTCGAGGTCTGTGCGGCGGTACACGTTCGATTGCAAGGGACCAACCCGGTGCAGGGGCTTCACCAGTTTCCGGATTGTGCCCTTTCCCAGCCCTGTGAAGGCTACGGCCTCGTCTTCGGACAGAAAGATACGGTACCGGAGCTCGGAGGGGGCAAGGCGGGGCGCTTTTGGGGCTTGGCTGCCGTTTAAGAGAGCGCGTAGGATGTCTTCTCCCAATTTTGCAGCATCCGGCATGCTCATAGCGTGGCGCTGGAGGGCTACGGAACCGTTTTCCGCGGCCGGCGGCAGTACGAACGGCGGCGCGTCTGGATTTCTCTCTTTCCGCTCCCTGGCTACGTCGTCAGGGTGGTAAACCACGAGCTTGTGATTCCGGCCCGGCGGCTTCACCATGCGTTGCTGGAGTACTTTGGTCTGGGCGAGTTTCTCTACCGTCTTCATGCTGACTCCAATGGCTTCGGCGGCCTCGCGTTTTTCGTACCATCCTTCGATCATGAGTTTTCCTCGTCTTGGAATACTGCTTTTATGGGTTCGCTCTGTCCGGCCGGTTGCTTTAGCGTGTAGTCCACCAGGGCCGCTATTGAGGCTCGCCATCGCTCGGGATCCCTGTCGTTCTCGAACGCAAGCATGACGGTTACGAGCGCGGTTTCAAAACCGTGCAACACCTTGTTGATTTCCATGCAACTGGCAATATGTTGGCATAACTGCGAATGCGGGTCGGTGTGTTGTGCGCGAGCGAAATACGAATCTACGTTTAGCGCGATCCGGCAATTGCACCAGCGGCAGCGTACAACCTGAACGGTTTCCGGCGGATTCATGCGGCTCCCTCTCGTTTCCCGGTTCCATGGCAGGCCGGGCAGGGGATAGGATTTACAAGCCCAAGTAATACGGCGGTGGCGGATTGAACGGGCAGCACTAGCCAGCGAATCCAGGGCTCTCCGTCAGGGCTGTCTGCTATCTTTCCGCAACCTTCGCAGCGGGTACAGATCATTCTGAGAATAATCCTCCGCTCTGGAGTATAACGGGAGAGTTCTGAGAATAGCGAGAACTAAAAACTCAACTTTAGTACTGTGCGGCGGCAAACCTTCCCGGTGCCTGGTGAAAGTTCACGCGAACCAGTTGGCGAGACGGCCAGTAGCAGCACCCTACGGTCTGTTCGCAAACAGGGCAGGGGCCTTTCACTCGCAGCATGTGTGTATTGCAGGTTGAAGGTGCGAGGCGACATGTACGAAACGTTCCCTCGCACATAGGCCAGTCTGTCGGGTCGCCATCGGGGAATAGTTCATCGGGCGTTGGCATGTTATTTTCGCTTTCGTTGCGCCGCCCTGTTGGTTCGAGGGATTACTTTCTCAGTTGGGTTCGAAGCAAAGCGCGCGTTACTTACAAAACCCCGGCGGCATTCTCCGTTGCCCCAGTTGATGGGATAGACCGGTACAAGTTGCTCAGAAGATACTGAGCTTGGCTCCGGGAGCGGATTGAACCTGCTGCCTGACGGAAATAACCAGGCAGGATCGAGGCGGTCAGTGGATGAAGGCATACTTCGGTAGCCTCGGGCCGCGAACAAGCGTAGGCTTTTGCTCGGATTGCTTTTCTAGTTTCGGCTGCTTTATTCCTTGCGCCTTCAGGGCGTCAACGTGCCACTGAGCTTTGCGGCGTTTCTGAGAATGCCTGGAAGTTCGGGGTTCCCTTGGAATGAGAAAAGCAATTCTCGTAGGCATTCTGTCCGGAAATGTAGCCAAGTTTGCGGACTTTGGGGATGCGGGAACCTAGCAGCATTCAGGCGCTCTTTCTCAGAATCTCGGTTTGTTCCGGGGTCAAGCTGTACCCGAGTTCCTTCATGGCGGCATAGATCTTGCTCCAGGACACCTGGGAAAACTCGGTTACCTTGAAGTGAATCTTCAGTTTGCGCCACATTTCCGCGTCTTGCTGCCAATGCTGCTTAGTGGGATCGGTGCTTTCCATCAACGGTCCCAAAAATTCGTTCACTACGTTTGGGTTTGGCGGGCCGCACTCTTTCTTCCATTGCTGGCGGGGATCCGGCTCTGGTGGCCTCGTATTATGCGCGGCGTCTCTAAGTTCCCGTAGCGTAGGAAATTTATCGTCGAACGAATCCAGAATGCGTACGAGATGGCTTACGGACAGAGCGCACTCGGTCAAACACTTCACGAAATAATCTTCACCCGGCCCGGCCGGCGGGTAGCCTTTGAAGCCTTGCAGGTTTCTCAGATACATTCTCGCAACGTCTTTGGTGACGGCGGTAGTCTCGCTCACGACGCTTTTCGGTCCTTTTCGGTCCTGAGAAATACGCTGTTAGCCCACTCGACCTGAGTAATGGTACGGTCTGGATCGGCAAGAATCTGGCGGGCTTTTATCAGGTCTTTCCGGTCTTGCGGGGAAAGATCTACCTCGATAACTTCGGGCTCGATATCTTGTGTGATGCCCTGTTCGGCCCAAGTTGCGATTACGTTTGGAACGGTCGTAAAGAATAGGCCAACTACCTTTTGCTTCGGGCTCAATCTGGCGGCCACTTCGACGGCGGTGGCGAGGAGGGAATCGGTGAGGGCAGATATTTTCGGTTCTGAGAATGCGGAGAATGCTTTTTGCGCACGCGCTGCCAGCATTTCACCGATGCCTTTATCGGCTGTCGGGTACCGTCGTCGTACTGCGGCTACGGTCTTAGGCCAGCCTTGAGGATATTGCGGCCCGGTACGAGGCTTGTTGTCCGCGCGGGTACCGGGCTGCCTTACTGAATTCCCGGAATTGGAGACGTATTCGGGTTCAGAGGGCAACACCTCGCTTTCTTTTGGCCCGGTGCGGGGTGGTTGTTGTCCCGTCTTGGTTTCCACACCGGGCTTTCGGTTGTGTGATGCAACGTTGCTCGTAGTTACGGCTTCATCCGCGGCTTTCTCCTTTCGTGTAATTTCAGCCGATTCCGCGGCTGGCTGTTGAATCTCGGTTTTCGCCTCGTCTTCGCGGCGAACATCCGCCGAAAGTTCCCCAAATGCCTCGGGGCGCTCCGTTTTGAGAGTGTCTACGAAGAATACGCGTGTCTTATCAATAGTATGCGCGATAGCCTCGACGTTTTCTTCGGGCGTTTCCTCCGAAAGGCGAAGCAAAGGCGAATCAGAAAGCCTAAGCCCGTTTACTATGTATCGGATATCGCGAACCACTTCGGGGTCGAAAGGTAGGCAATATTGACTACCTCCGGAGGGTAGGTTTTCGTGAAGCCTCTCTTCGTAGTTTCTTCGCACCGATTCCGCGGTTGCGGGGCGGGGTTGGCTGAAGCAGTAAATGCGGGTTTTGCCGTTCGAGAGCTTGCGGGATTCCTCCTCGGATAACTCGCGTATCGGTCGGCCGTCGCTGGTGCGGCGCCTCTCGCAGATTCCGTCCTCTTCCAGTTCGGCCAGAGCCCGGCGAAGATTCGGTATCGTCTCTTTCAACCCGCTAAGGTCTTTCTTTATCTTGGCGCTGCGGTAGTAGCGTACGGCGTGCCGGTGGAGCTCGTCCCGGATGTCGGAAACGCGGATGGGTGAAACCTCGGTTCCTTCCCTGGCGTCCTTTTGGCGCATTCTGACGCAGAGCTCGGGATCGGTACCCAGGTTCGCGGCCTTGCGTAGCTTCATGGCCTTTTCAGAGGAGAAACCGGAGCTTGAAAGTCTCAGATAGGCGCGGATTCTGGTCTTAAGGGAATTGCAGGGCGCCATTTCGGCTTCCCTGGCGGCTTTGGTCTCTCGGTACCAATATGCTAAATCTTCCGGACTGCTCATGAAGCCCTTTCGTAATGCGAGTTTACGTAATGGCGAAGCATAAGCACACGAAGCCTGAAACAATGGCGGCGGTTAATTCCCTCGTCGAATCTCCGGAACGTCCCTCCGAGGTATAGGGAATCAAGCTGGAGAAGCCTGAATCTTTTCGCTCCGGAATATTCGATTTACTCACCGTACCGGCGGCCGGCCGGCAGGCGCTTTACCCTTTGACTACTAGGTACGAACGCGGACAATCAGTAATGTATTGCTTTTCGCGGGCTGTGTCAACAGAAAAAAAGAGGGGAAAGTACTGCTGGGTTGCAAGGGCGGCAGTCTCTACAAATGCGCGTCCTGCTCTGTCAGTACGGCTCGAAGTTCTTGGCAGAATCTCAGAACCTTGTCTCCGTCGCCGTTTGAGAGTCCCAGCCGGGCGATTCTATCTTGCAGCGTGGCATCGTCGATTGTGGTTCCCACGGCCCGGTGAAACTGTGCTCTCGTCTGGTTCATGCGCCGCAACAGCGTTTGGTCTTCGTGGGTGAAGTGAGTCAGTATCGAGAGCCCGAACATGTCCTGTGTGGTGCCGTTCACCTGCGTCATGGCCTCGGGGTGCTTTTTTGAGATGTGCTTCACCAGGTGGTTTGCTATCAGGTTCATGAGGCGCTGGCTTACCGGCTCGGGGAGCGGTGGCACGTTCAGGTCTGCCGGTATTTCAAATTGCTTGTGGCACAGTTTGCATTCGGTGAGAGTGAAATTGGTCATGAGAGACTCGCTATCTGAATCGTTGGTTTCGAGTTGGCGCGTGTTTTCAGCACGGTTTTTAGTTCGATGTTTTCTTCAAGTGCGGCGCAGAGTTGTTGCATCAGGGAAATATTTTCGCGGCGTTCGGCTTCCAACTCGTGTGCTAATTTGATGGCCAGTTTCATCGTCCCGCTGTGCTTATCGCAGAGCTCTTTCCAGCGTTCGGCAATGGATAGTAGATCGTATGCTCCGCTCATGTGTTCAACGAACTTTTGGTACTCTTCCTGCACCTGATGCTGGGTCATTTAAACTCCAGTGGAATAGGCTTCATGCCGAACTGTTCTCCAACCTTCGCGAATGCTCGGCGGGCTTCATCATCGCTGCAAACGTAAACGTGTACGATCTGCTTCGGTTTATAATCCACGGTTTCAGTTACGAAGCGCGTAACCACGTCTGATGTGTGGGCAAGGTGGTAGTGGCTGATGCCGTCTAAAGCTTGCGGTAGGTAGCCTCTGTTGAGGTCGCTAAACCCGCAGTCCGGATCTTCTCGCGGTTGTATCGAGGTGTGACGATGACGTTGGCTCATGCTTCCTCCGGTAAATGAAACCCACTTCCTAAAGCGGCTTCTCTTGAGGAGTACGGACCAAACATACGGCCTCCCCAGTCAATCCAGTACTCTTTCTTTTTTTCGGGGGTAGAGTCCGTGTTTTCGACACGGCATCGGCCCTTATCAGCAGTACACATTCAGGCGACCTTCTTCTTACGAACGATGCGCGGAGTTGCGGGTTCGGTAGAAACTGTTTCGGGTGCACTCATACTTCAACCTTTTCGGCCTTGTCGTCTTCTGTTTCGGCTGGTTCCGCGGTGGCTGGTTCTTCCGGCTCCGGCTTCCACGCGCAGAACTCGGTGACAAACTTGGTGAACCGGCTTTCGTCGTTCCCCGCTGCTTTCATGATGGCCGGCCAATACTGGCTTTGCCGGTAAAAAGCAATTACTACAGGAGCTCCGGTTTGCCCTGGCATCGAAGCGTGAGAGAGCGTCTGAATGCGGGGTAGCCACTCTTCGTGGCCGGCGGCCATCCATTCCGCAAAGTTGGTTCCGTTCGACTCTTCCAAATAGCCAATCATGCTCGGGGTTACGTACTGTACGAACTGCTGGAAGTCGGCGCCTGTGGGAGCGGCGGGGCGCTGGGGCTGCTGCACTGTGGCTCCGGTAACTCCGGTCATTGGCGGTTGCTGCTGCATGTTGGGGGCTGGGTTGGGAGTCATCAACCTGGTGCCGATGCCCACGAGCAACGGCGAGTTGATAATCTGGGGCAACATGTCCTTAAAAAACTCCATGGTCGGACTCAGGCGGGATCTGACGACCGTGGTTGGTTCGGGGTTGTTGATGCTGCCCACGAGCTTGTCAATAGCGGCACTGATCAGTTTGTCGGCGAGGGCGTTCGGGGTTGCCGTAGCGGAATCTGCGGGCTTCTGTTTCAGGCTTGCGATTTCGGCGCGTAGTGCGTCGATCTGAGCGGCTTGCATGCGGTCGAGCGCTGCCTGTTGAAGTTTTAATTGCTCGGATAATATCGCCACCATGGGATTCTCAGTTCTCATCGTGACGATTTTTTCCGCTAGACTGATGGCCTCGGCGGTTGCGCTGACGGTGCTTTGCGCTGCTGCTTCCTTAGGCCGGTTCATTTCGGCCAGTTTGCTTGCTGCATTTACGAGCGCTTCGAGTTGGGTAGAGGGCGTTGCTTCGGTCGTCTCTTCCCGGTCCATCTGGGCTTTCACGCGGTCTTGAATTTGCAGTACCGTCTCAAATGCTTTGTTGAGGTCGGTTGTTGCTGGCGGCGGCGCTTCGGGCTTGGGCATAAGCGCGGCCCATCGCGCATTCCGCGAGTCTTTTTTCCAGACCTCATCTGGCATAGCTGGGGGGAATTCCAGATTGTAAATCGTGAAAAGCAGGTCTCCGATAGTGATGTCCTTTGCCGCGCCTTCCGGTCGGGTCTTCAGCATGGCATAGTACTTACCGCTGCCGTGGCGCCGCATGATGGCATCGATATCCATCGGCTCGTAGTACTTCATCTCGTAGCCGGGTTCGCCTTCCGTTTTCGTGTTGGAAAACGGCTCTTTCCGGTAGACATACAGGTAGGTCTTGCGGTTGAACCAGTCCTCCTTGGGAACGGCGGATATCTGATCCCAGAGGCTCATATTGGATTTCTGGCGCATTTTGGGCGGGCCGGGAGCGGCCGGTGCAGTTTCTGCTGGCAATTCGGGCGAATCTGGGGCAGAATCGAAGGGTGTCTCTGGAATCGGCATCGTTTCGCCCTCTTGCGGCAGTACGAGAACCGGTTTTGGAGCCTTATTACCGGTTTTTTTTGAGTTTGCCATAGCGTTTTGATCCACGCGGAGCCTCCCCGGAGCGTACTCGGAGCATGCTTGGAGCGTTCATAGAGCAGCCGGAGTACAGTTAAACACAGTTGCGCCCCTCAATGCAAGAACATGTTGCATGGACTATGTTTCCGTCTTATTGTATGGTCATGGACGTTACGGATCTCGCGGTTATGCCTCCGGTGATGAGCCGGGAGTTTCTGAAGCGGGCCGAAAGGGTTCAGTCTTCCCCGGATCCGGATACGGCCACAGCGCAAACAGTTCAAATCATGTGCCGTCTCATTCACGAGTCGGCGCTTGACCCTCTGGTAAAAGGCTGCGCGTCAGATTCCGTTGCTCAGTACCGCGGCGGGCCGTTATACGCTGGGCTGGGGCTCGACCCGTTTCAGAATCCCTTGGCGATGGCGGAAAGCTGCTGGTGGTGGGCAAAGCACAATTTGCACTTCGTTCACCACACGAAACTGATTTACGCCTGGCTGAACGAGCGGGACCAACTGCAACTTCTCATCTCTCCCGATGTGCTTCTCCGCATGCCGGCCCGGGGGAAAAAAATGGTGGGGGACTGCGCAATTTACACGATGCTCGTGTCCGCGTTCCTGGAAGCGTTGGGTATCGGCTGGGATCTAATGACGCTCGCAGTGAATCCGGCCCAACCCGACGTGTACTCGCACGTTTTCCCGCGGGCAATACTTCCAGACGGCCGGCGCATTCCCATGGACGCATCGCACGGGAAGTATCCAGGGTGGCAAGTTCCGGCGGAACACACGTTTAGGCTACAAGCATGGGACGCCTCCGGAGCTCCCGTGCAGGATACGGCGCAGTACTCGGGGCTACACGATTACGTTCCGGCCCGGAAAGCAAACTGGTTCGGGTTGGGAGATGATCTCGACTCGGGCGGGGACTACGTTTCTCCGGACGTAACAATTCCACCGATCACGGTAGCTACTGGGAGTCAGCTTGGCTACGACCCAACCGGGGCGCCGATTGTAGCTCCGGATCTGTCGAGCTTGAGCCCTGGCGCTTCGTATCCGGCGGGCTCGTTTACGGTTCCGTCTCAGAGCGATTCAACCGCGTGGGCCGCAGCAATCCGGGACGCGGCTAAAGCAGGACTCACGCTGGCGGAACTGAATGCAATTCCAGCGGGAACAGTTATCAGCCCGAACGGCCAGATTATACGTCAAGCTGCGGGCTATCCGGTGGGCACTTCTACTTCATTGACAACCTCCCTCACGGGGACGAACGTTCTCATGTGGGGCGCCGTACTGTTGGGCGGCGTGTTTTTAGTGTCCCAGTTGCGGCGATGAGCTATATCACCAGAGGATTCGGGGCTACGGCGGATCAGTACGTATCTGCCGGCGGGGCTGTGGCAACTCCGATAGTATCGGGCGTGCTGGCGAGCTCTTCGGCTGCGTCGGTTGCGGCCGGCGGTTCCGGGTTGATTCTCGGAATGGCTCCGTCTCTGGCGATTCCCGTAGTGGGCGCGGCAATTGTCGCGGCCATGGCTGGGATTGAGTTGATACTTCACTCGGGCTGCGGAAACACTTGCGTAGTTACTTCGAACTGGGCCAACGAAGCAGAATCGAAGCTCCGGCAACTAGTTCACGCGTACTTCTCGATTCCCGCTCCCCGCACGCAGAGCCAACAACAGGCCACGATGCAGGGCTTCATGGCGGTCTGGAATTACCTCTCTCAGGAGTGCTCTAATCCGCAACTGGGAACGGCCGGGCAGAATTGCATTGCTGATCGACAGGACGGGGCGTGCAAGTGGAAGCAAACCGCGTTATTGGGAATTCCGGGAGAGCCGGCCATCGGACAGTGCTTCAACTGGTGGGCGGAATACTACTGGCCGGTGGCGAACGATGACACGGTGCCGGATGCGGCGGTACAGGATGCAACCTCAACTTCTAGTAGCAGCGCTTCTTCGGATTCTGTCTTGAGCGGCTTGAGCGGTTCGTGGCTTGCGGTGCTTGCTGTGGCTGGCCTTCTGGGCTTGGCGGTGATGAATGGCTAAAGACAATAGCTCTACCTTATTCTTGCTGGCAGCGGCCGGTATTGCAGTGTACGGCTGGTATCAGGGCTGGTTTGCAAATTTGTTTGGGGCTCCGGCCGCAACTGCTCCGGCAACTCCGGCAACTCCGGTTGCGCCCACGGCAACAACTTCCGGTGGAACGGTAGTTACGGTTCCTCCCGTGGTACAAACGCCTGCGGTTCCGATCTACACTCCGGTTGCGGCTGCGAACCCCACGGCAAATAGGCAAGTATCGACGCTATCCAGCATGTTCGGAGCATTGCAGGCGGCGGAAATGGCATCGTTCGGCAGCGATTCTGCGTTCAGCGGAACGGCCTCGAATCCCGTGGCTTCGTACGACGTGCACAACTGGTACCTGGTGAACCGGGCCAATGTGGGCGTCAAAGATGGCGAGCTCGTAGCGCCGGATCATACGTCCCAAATTTCCTTGAATGATTACTGGTCGTGGGCCTCGGGGCAACTTTCTAACCAGGGCTTGGTGGGGTGGGTCTGGTAGATGCCGAAACCCGTTCCCATCTCGGCCGATGTTTCCCCCGCAGGGCGCCTGGATATTCTGCTGCTGCGCCTGGCGGAAGCGGGAACACGTTGGGCCGAACGAAGAGCGTTTCAAGCGCTGAAAGTTCCTCTGAACCTCTGGGACGGAGAAACCGGCGTGGGTGTTGTGCTCGTGCAAAAGCTTGAAGAGTTGGGCGTCCCGCGGCAGAAGCTAACCGCGCAATTGCTCGCGGAACGGTTGGGGTTTGTGGGAAAGAAGCCTCGGAAGCTGCGGAGGACGGCATGAGGGATAATACACCACTTTTATTATTGCTTGGGGCTGGTGTCGCGGCTTGGTGGTGGTGGAGCAGCGGTTTTCAAAAATTTGCCAATGCTGCACCTACGGAAAGTGGGCCAATTGTCATGGTTTCAAACGCCGTGCCTAAATCTGGCGGTGGCTGTAATCCATTCGATCAAAGTGGTTGCGCTCCGGGGACTATCGGTTAGCTTATGTACGGACTGGGAAGCGATTAAAAAAGGTCGGATAACGATGTACACGCTTGACGGATTGGGTGGAACGATGGGACCGTATTTCGATTATGCGGGAAATCCTTTGTCCGTTCCGTCTCAAACCCCGGTCATAAATAGCCGTGAATTAAGTTTGTGTGTCGAAAACGCGAAACATGCATCGGCGAGGCTCAATTGTCATGGTTTCGAACGCCGTGCCCAAATCTGGCGGATGAAAGGGATTAAGTAATGTACGGACTGGGAACCATGATGTTTCCCCGGCAGGGCGCCTGGATATTCTGCTGTTGCGCCTGGCTGAAGCGGGAACACGCTGGGCCGAACGGAGAGCGTTTCAAGCGTTGAAAGTTCCGTTGAACCTCTGGGACGGAGAAACCGGAGTTGGTGTCGTGCTGGAACAAAAGCTCGAAGAATTGGGCGTACCGCGGGAGAAGCTAACCGCTCAATTGCTGGCGGAACGGTTGGGGTTTGTGGGAAAGAAGCCTCGGAAATTGCGTAAGGTCGGATAAATGAAGATTCTGTTGTGGGCGGCTGCGGCTTATGTCGGTATCGGAATATACCGGTGCATGAAGTCTTCGGACGGTGTGAGTAATGCCGTGATACCCGGATGCCCAACTGTCGTGGGAGCAGGAACGGATTATCCAAACGGCATGCCCGCGAATTGCGCTCCCGGACCATGCAGCAACAGAACTATCGAGTGTATTTTGAAGTGGCCCATGTGGAACGCAACGAGTTGTAGCACACATTTTTGAGAAAGGTGGGATACGGTATGTACGGACTAGGAACCATGGGGCCGTTTTTCGATTGCGCTGGCAATCCCTCGGCTGTTGCGTCTCAGACCGATCCCACGACGGGGAGTTGCGTAGACCTGCCTCCTGCTATTCAGACGCCGAGTAGTTTACCGGGAGCCTCGGCTCCAACCGATGCTTACGATTTTGGCTCTGCGGCAGCCATTGCGAAGTCAATTACAGACAGCACTCCGACAGTGTTCAACCCCATGGGCAGCCCTACGGCTCAGAGCCAGCAAAACTGGTTAATAGGCGGGGGTATTGCACTTGCGGTACTGCTGATTCTGCTACCTGGGGGTCGCCAATGAGTTATCGTGTTCGAGGGCTCGGGCTCACTCAGGCACAGGCGTTGCAGTGCGCGGGGTCTTTTTGGTCGTATGCTACAACTCCCGAATGCTGGAAGTACACGGGCTCCGAGTTGGAATCGACTCTCACGCCTCCCACGGGAGCGGTAACTAGTTCCGGCCCGCCGGCTCCGGCGGCGGCGTATACGGACACTACAGGCACGCCCTACATGGAACTCTACGCTTCGGCGCAACAAGGGAACGATGCGAACCTTGCAGCCATTCAGGCGGCGAACCTGGCGCAAGCGCAAGCGGCGTACAATGCTCCGGCCGTGTTCGGTTCTTCGGACGTGTCAACCTCGCTTTCTTTCTGGCAGACCATTCCCTGGTGGGCGTGGTTGGGAATTGGTGTCGGCGGCGTTGTGCTGCTGAGAAAGGTTACAAACTAGTATGTACCAGACGGCTCCGGCACGGCAACCAGCACCAGGCACTGAACTCGTGGAGCGCTACTACGGTGGCTTCGGCTTCGGCTCTTACGTCGCAACCGAACAGTATGCTCTTACGCCGGCTGCGGCATCTGCGATTCGCGGCATGGGCTGTGCTGGCTTGGCTTGTGCTGGAATGGGCTGCGGCTGCGCAAAGGGAGTTGGGGCCTTTGGGGACGGTACGGGACTGCTGGGCTCGGGGCTCTTTGTTTCCTCCTCTCCCTCGGATTGGGGAGTCGGCGAGTACGTAGCGCTGGGGCTCGGAGCCTTTGTGCTTTTCAGCGTGTTCGACACGGGCCGGCGGGGAGTCAGTACGGCACGTCGAAAAGGGCGTGCGGTGAGAAAGGCGCTTGCGGCATGAACGATTTCACAAAGGGCCTGATGTCGCTTGCTTCTCCCTCTGCCTGGGGTCCGACGCTTGAAAGCGGCAACGCGTTACAGATTATCGGGCTGCTGGCGGTTCCAGCCTTTCTACTTTGGGTTGTGATGGGTTCAAAAACGCAGTACAGGTACGGGCAACGGTAATATGGGCGCGGCTCTCACAGATCGGGCACTCCGCTATCGAGCGCAACGGAATATTCCGGCGCACGAAAAGCGGTGTCTGTTCTGTGGGGCGAAAGGTCGAGCATGAAGGCACCAGGCGCCAGATGGGGTAACCTGTTCGGGATTGGCAGTAAGCCAGCCTCGGAGCCCAAAAAACGCCGTGGCAGCGGGCTAACGTTAGCGGCTGCTACTCGGCTTGCTCGCGAAGCAGGCTACAGAGGCTCCGTTACCTTCTCAGAATGGTTAGAACGCAAGCGGCTCAGTGATCGCGGCCCGCTGGTAATTGACCGTTTAGGCGATGCGTACCGTCAAGGCATGGACCGGCGCGAACAGGACGATAAGGCCCGGCAAGAATCTTTGGAAGCGAAACGAGAAAAAACACGGGAGAAAGCCGAAACTGCGAAACAGAAGCGCGAGGCACGGAGCGAACAGGCACGGCAGCAAAGCAAGCTACGCTCCTTGGATGAAGCGGCGTTGCAGCGGCACTACGCACGCGGCGGCACCCTCTCTGAGTTTCTGGCGCAAAACCCGGCCTTGAAGAAAACCAACCCGGCTTTGTTCGACCGTTGCGTAAAAGCAGTAAAGGCCAAAGGCGGCGCGGCCAACGCGTATGCAGTGTGTACGGCAGCCGGAACGCGAAAGAACCCGTTAGGGCATTTCACTTTCGAGAGAAAGCAGGACGCGGAAACGTATCTCCGAGAACTTCGCGTGCGCGGGTATAAGGGTCATGTGATTCGCGATGAAAACGACCTCTGGAGAGTTGAATACCGCAAATCGCTTGGAACCCTGAAGGCAATGAAGCCCACAAAGCGCAACCCCGCAACTGCTGCTGTTGAAGCCTTCGAAGAGTTTCACGGCCATGCTCCGGATGAGCTTGTGACCGTAGCGGCTGATAGGCACCATCACCGGCATCTGGCCGGAGCGGGGAAATTGATCTACCTGAAGGTGGCGCCGATTGACGGCGGCGCGGTGCGAACTTTGAAAGGCTTCAAAAACGCACTACTGGCTTTCAACGAGCAAAAGAACCAGCTTTTCATTGTGGGCGGGGACCAAGCTTTAGATGCTGAAGAACTCTCATTTTACGGCATCACTGAACCCCACGAACTGGAAACGCTGGGCAAGGTTACCGCAGTCGGCTACCACACGCGGAAAGACCATTTAGGAAAAGAAGGCGGCGAAGCGGTGTACGGCCATGGCTTTCGGATGACTAACGAAAACGGCAAGCATGTCATCGTGAAGATTACGCGCTATCCGGATTTGATTTACCGATTGCGGGATGAGCAATTAGAATTCTCCGGCGGGTCGTACACAATTCGAGCGGAAGGGATCGATAAATAAAGGCTATGGCGAAACCCACAAAAGCGGCAAGGCGGCGAGCGGCCCTGAAGGGATGGCGCAACCGCAAAACAAACCCGGCGAAGCGCAAGAAAAGCACGGCAAAGCGCGTTACCTCGGCTCTGAAAAAGTTCCTCAAGGGCCAAAAGAACCCCGCCGGAAAAGCAGTGCGCTTGAAGAACTTCACGGGTACAGTACTCCGCACGCCTCGCGGGCAAGTAATCATCCGGGGCAGGGGAAAGCGGTAAACAACTTTGAAAATCATCCTGTATTGTCCAGTTCGAGAAAGACCGGAAACGCTGGAGCTCGTGTTGCGTTCTCATGCATTACTACAGGGAGTTTTCGAACGCTGGTACTACGACGACAATACGGATGCGGCGTCCTCGGAGCTTCTGCGGGCTTCTGGCTACCGGATTTTCGAGGGCGATCCTTTTGAGGTCGAATACTCCGGCCACGACTGGACAGAGCAAAAAATGCGGCGCATGGCCGGTATCAGAGACTGCGGAATTCACGCGTTTCTGGAAACCGATGCCGATGCGTTGCTGATTGTGGATGCGGACGTGGTGTTGCCTCCCAGCCTGCCTCTAGAACTTGCGGCTAGAGCTAAATTTCTTCCACGCACCATTGTTTCTGCTGTGTACTGGTCGAAGTGGCCCGGCTCTGATACTTGGATGCCGAACGTCTGGGACGTGCACAACTATAAATTCGCAAATGCGGAGTCAATCCTACGGCTGCGGAAACCGGGAGTGTATAGGGTGGGTGGCTTAGGCGCGGTAGCGCTGATAATGCGCGATGCGCTTGAGGCGGGTTGCTGTTACGAGCCGATACCCAACCTCGGATGGCCCGGCGAAGACCGGCACTTCTGCACCAGGGCGCAAGCGCTTGGGTTCGAACTCGCGGCCGATACTGCGGTTACTCCGTTCCACGTCTACCGTCCGGAGCAACTCGAAGAAGCTCGCGTCTGGTACGAATCCGGATGTCCCCGCTCTTACTTCGACTCCTGGCTTGACGACATCTGGGTAGCGAAGATTCGCGAGCAGGCAGAAAAAACCGTTTCGGTTCCCTTGACTCCCAGCAACCCCCGCGTACTTGCGGTCTGTACGCCCGGTGAGACCTTCTCCGCTCCCTGGCTCTGGCATTACTTCGAACTGTGGACCTCTTCAGTCCGTGCAAAGTGGGGTTTCGCTCCGTTCCAGGGATACTGCACCAACCCTTACGTGACGCGGGCGAACATGACGCGGGATGTACTGGCCTGCCCCGTGAAACCTCGTTACGTACTGTGGATCGACGATGACAACCTGGTGGACTGGGCACACGTTGAAAAACTCATTCGGGACCTCGATGAGCATCCCGAAGCGGCGGCGGTGGCGGGCTGGGCCTGGATTCAAAGCGATTCGAACCTGGATCAAACAACGCGGTCTTCTGTGGGTCGCTGGGTAGACGGCAACTTCTTTTCACTCTCACCGAACGAACTTGACGACGATGAGTTGATCGAAATTGACGCTACGGGTTTTCCTTGCTTGCTGATGCGGCGGGAACTTCTGGAAGCAGTAGGGCCGGATGCCTTCTTTCCCGATCAGCGCGACTGCACCACTCACTTTATCGGTGAGGACGTGGCCTTTTGTCTTGCGGCGAAGCGGGCAGGCTACAGAATATTCTGCGACGGCCGCGTGCATGTGCCTCACATGAAATTGCGGCAGATTCAACCGGTTTTGAGCCCGAACGTGGGCAATCTTATAGAAAGGGAGCAAGTATGAGCACAACCAACTACGTCTATCCCGGTTCGGGTACTGTTCCGGCGACGGGGGCACAGGCGGCGTATGCATCGCGGCAGATCATTCAGGCGTATCTGCTGACGACCGATACGACGATTACCTTCACGCACAATTGGAACTTCGACACGGCGGCTCTGGCACGGCTTTGTCCGCAGTGCTTCATCA
>Ga0335069_10001325_pt1 | contig 40135 bp, 44 predicted proteins | sample Lox_Sample_11_FD_206714 | JGI IMG/M metagenome (GOLD analysis project Ga0335069, IMG submission 206714) | Soil microbial communities from Loxahatchee National Wildlife Refuge, Florida, United States - Lox_Sample_1.1 | ecosystem: Environmental > Terrestrial > Soil > Wetlands | place: USA...
GCATCTCGATCGCCTGCGCCCCATCCGGCGCCGTGTCGACCGCATACCCCTCCAGCTTCAAAAACTCCGACAGCGAATTGACGATCAGTGGATCATCATCCACCAGCAGCAACCGCGCCGCCCCCCCCCCCGCCTGCCCCACATCCTGCGTCTTCGTCTCTTCATGCGTCGTCGTCATGCGCCTCTTTCCCGATTATTGATCATCACAATTCAACGTCTCACTCAACCAATGTGCACGCGACAACGCTTGCGTCGTCGCGATCCATGCCCGCTCGGCGGGCGGCGTCCGCATTATTTTCCACGCGCCGGCAACAAAATCGTCGCCACGCACCCCGCCCCCTCCCGATTCTCCAGCGTCAGCGTCCCATCCATCGACAGCACTAGCTCCCGCGATATCGCCAGCCCCAGCCCCAGCCCCGACCCCTTCGACTTCGTCGTCACAAACGCCCCAAACAAATTCGGCAGCAATTCCGCCGGAACCCCCGGTCCCGAATCCTCAACACGAATCACCAGCCTCTCCCCTCCAAGCCCAGCGATTGAATCCCTGGGCACCTCGCCCCGCTGCAAACTCACCGTCAGACGCACGTTCCCCCCCTCCGGCGAAGCCTCCACCGCATTCTTCATCAAATTCGAAAGCACCTGCGAAAGCCGCAGGTCATACGCCGGCACAACCGACTCCGGCAGCAGATTCTTCACGATCAGCGTCACCCGCTTCTGCTCCGCCTGCGCCGCCGCCGTCCGAATCGCCCCCGCCACCAGATCCGCCAGCGGCGTCGCCGTCGAACGATTCAGTATGTCGTTCGTCTCACGCCCAATATCCATCAGCTCCCGCAAAACCTCCGTCATCCGCTGCAGCCCGAACTGCGCATCCGCCAGGTACCGCTCAATGTCGCCGTAATCCCCCGACTTCGCCTTCCGCTGCGCCAGCGACACAAACCGCAGCACCGCATCCAGCGGATTGTTCAATTCGTGCGCCATCTTCGCCGCCAGCTTCGAAACCGCGGGCCCCGTCTGGGCGTCCGGCGCTTCCTGTATCGATGTCTGTGACATGCCGCCCTTCGTTGCAAATTCCCAACACGAATCACACGTGTTGTCTTGATACAACATCGGTCAGGAGCCCGTCGCGGCAAAACAACATTTTCCCCCGATAACGTGGTGCCGATAACAATTGCCCTGTCAGCCACGCCAGTACTTCCCCGCCGCACCCTGTTGCCCCCACGCCTCGAAACTGGAATGGATGACTACCGCCGCCGTTGTTCCCCAAGTGCGTAGTTGTACACCCAGATTAACGACAGCGAGAGGACGGAAAGCAACATCACCGCCGGTATCGCCTGCGCGAAATTGTCGTATTCCGCATCTATATAGATCAGGATCGGCAGCGTCTCCTTCCCCGGTTGCCACGTGTACACCATCATCGTCGCCCCGAATTCCCCCAGCGCCCGCGCAAACGCCAGGATCGCTCCCGCAAAAACCCCACGCGCCGCCATCGGCAAACTCACCCGGAAGAACAACTGCCGCCGCGTCGCTCCAAACAGCAGCGCCACATCCTCCAACTCCCGATCCACCCCGCTGAACGCCGCCCGCGCCGGAATGTATAACAGCGGCACCGCCACAATCGCCGCCGCCAGAACCGCCGCCTCCACCCGCATGAACATCGAATAATGAAACCACTGGTACAGCCACCCGCCAATCACCCCCCGCGTCCCCAGCGTCACCAGCAGCAGATACCCCACCACAGTAGGGGGGAGTACCAGCGGCAGCATGATCACCGCCTCCACAATCGACCGCCCCCAGAACGCATGCCGCGACATGAAGAACGAAAGCGGTATCGCCAGCAGCGCCGCCAAGCACGTCGCCAGCACCGCAATCCCCAGAGAAAGTAACGTCGCGTGAATCACCGGCAGCTCACGGTTTCCTCTCCGGCGCCGGCGGCTGGAACCCGCGCGCTGCGAGAATCTTCTGCCCCGCCTCAGAACTCAGGAAATCGAGAAACTCCTGCGCCCCCGCCGCGTGATCGCTCCCCGCCACCACCGCCGCAGGATACTCGACACGCGGACAATCCTTCGCATCCGCCGTCACCGCAACCTTCACCTGCCCCCCCGATTCCTTCGCATCCGTCGCATACACAATCCCCGCATCCACTTCCCCGCGCTCCACGTACGTCAGCACCTGCCGCACGTTCTCCCCATACACCAGTTTCCCGCGCACCGCCTCCGCCAGTTTCAGATTCGTCAGCAGCGTGATCGCATACGCCCCCGCCGGCACTGTCCGCCGCTCCCCGATCGCAATCCTCCTGCACCCCGGATCCGCCAACTGCGTAAACTGCGTCGGCACAAACGCCGCCCCCGCCGGCACCACCAGCACCAGCGCATTCGCCGCAATGTCCCGCCGGCTCTTCGCATCGATCAGCTTGTCCGCCTGCAAATCATCCATCTGCTGCTCCGCCGCGGAAACAAACAGATCGATATTCCGGCTGTTCCGAACCTGCGCCGACAGCGCCCCCGACGACCCAAACGCAAACTGCACCTCGTCACCACCCGCCTTCTGGTAAGCCTCCGCCGCGTCCGTCAACGCCTCCTTCATCGAAATCGCCGCCGCCACCCGGATCTCCTCCGCGCCCGCCGCCGCAGTCATGCACACGCACGCAATGACCGCAAATATTTTTCTCATGACACTCTCCATCGCGACTGCAACGCTGTATAGAAGTGTATATAACGAACCGCAAAAAAACTATTCCTTCCTCCGCGTCCCCGCCTGAAAATCCCGCCCCGCCTCGTCCAACGCATGCTCCACCTGCAACTGCACCTCCCGATACGCCGCCAGCACCGCCCGCCCATACTCCGTCAGCACCGTCCCCCCGCCGCGCTTCCCTCCCGCCGCCGTCTCCACCAATGGCCCTTCCCACCCCTTGTTCAACCCATCCACCAGCAGCCACGCCCGCCGATACGCATACCGCAGCCGCCGCGCCGCCTCCGACAAGCTCCCGCACGCCTCAATCTGCTCCAGCAGATCCGCCCCCGCCTCCGTCAATATCGCCGTGCTCCCCTCCGACTCCACCCACACCCGCGCGCGCAGCCGCCGCTCCCCCCCGCCCGCCCCTCGTCCCGCTGCTCTCTGACCGCTCTTCCCCACGCTCATTCATCCGTCGAAATAATCACTTCCGTCGCCTTGATCACCGCCACCGCCGTCCCGCCCTTCTTCAGCTTCAGCCGTTTCGCCGACGACGCACTGATCAGCGACACAATCTGATGCCCCCCGCCAATATCAATCACCACCTCCGCCATCACCGCTCCCCCCTTGATCGACACAATCTTCCCCGCAAACTGATTGCGTGCACTGAGCATGAGTTCTCCTTCTTCATCACACCGCCGCATCATACCCCACAAATCAGTTGCCAGCCCCCGTGAATTGGTTACGCTACCGCCCCAGTGGCAATAGCTATCCGCTCGCGCCGCTTCTCACTCTGTACGCCACCAGGCCGTTTCACAAATCCAATATGCTTTCGTGTTTTTCGTGACCATTGTTCCGTCCGCCAGGCAGCCCCAGACGCCCCCAACCCCGGAGCCCCCATGCCCCACAAACTCCTCCAACTCGACGCCCGCCGCATCACCGGCTGGGGCACCTTCCACGACCTCTTCTCCCAGCTCTTCGGCCTCCCCCCCAACTACCCGCGTACCATGAACGCCTGGATGAACGCACTCTTCTCCCTCGACGACCCCGCCAAAGCCCTCACCTCTCTTCAGGTCTCTCCCGGCTCCATGCTCATCCTTCAACTCGACAACGTCGACGAATTTGCCGAAAAATGCCGCCCCCAATACGACGCCATCATCGAATGCATCGCCATGGTCAACCTCCGCCGCCTTGAAGCCGGCGCCCAACCGATAGTCGCCCTCGCCTATTTCAAAAACTGAGCGCCCCTTCAATCCCCGCTGCGTTACAATTCACTTATGCCCCGCCTCTCCGCAAAAGATCTCCTCCACGAAGCCCTCGCCCTCGACGCCGCCGGTAAAGAAAAACTCGCCATCCCCCTCTACCGCCGCGCCATCACCGCAAAACTCCCACGCCCCGACCTCCACACCGCCCTCATCGGCCTCGGCTCCTCCCTCCACACCGTCGGCCAACCCCAATCCGCCATCCGCACCCTCCGCAAAGCCCGCACCCTCTTCCCCCACGACCCCGCCATCCTCCTCTTCCTCGCCCTCGCCCACGCCGCCGCCGGCCAACACAAACTCGCCCTCCGCCAGCTCGCCGACGCCTACCTCAAAGAATCCACCCATTCCTCTCTCCCCCTATACCGCAAAACCCTCCTCCGCAAATACCACGCGGTCCGCTGACGAGCTCCCTTACCTCTCCCGCCCCCACTTCACCCGCACCCGATCCATGTACCCCTGCAAATGCTTCCCCGGGCACTCCGTCTGCCGCAACTCCCGATGTGTATACACCTGCCCCAACTCAATCCCATACAACCCGCGCAAAAACGGAATAAACGTCGCCAGCGACCACAACTGCGCCGCCGCCGGCATCTGCACATCAAAGTTCCCCAGCAGACAAATCCCCAGATTATGCGCATTGTGATCCTTAGCATGCGCCCCCTGGTACACCAGCGGCCGCGCCTGCCACACCCGCCCCGCGCGATCGATCACAAAATGATACGCAATATCCGCCCATCCCCGATCCGTCGTCTTCCCCCCCGAATGGAACTCCCGAATATTCTCCAGATCATCCGTCGTCGGCTTCCACGCATCCGTGCTCAGATTCCACCCCGTGTGATGTACCGTCACCCGCGAAATCCCATTCATCAACTGCATCTGATGGAAGTTCGGCCGATGCGTTGTCCAATCTCTTCGCGGTATCACCAGCACCGGGCAGTCCGCCGCCGTCGCAATCGGGTTCCCCTGCGCATCCGGAAAGAGCGTCGCCCCCAGATCCGGCGCCGGCCCCGAAGCGGCAGTAGTCGCAGCCCCCTCAGTCGCAGGTGCCGAAGCCGCCAAAGTCGTGGCATGACCCGTTGTCACAATCGGCTTCGAAGCCGCGGTCGCCACCCTCTCCTTCCCCTTCTCCGGCTGACAACTCACCTGGCTGAGCGCCGCCCCGCCCGCCCCCGCCACCAACGCCAAAAACGCCCGCCGGCTCAACCGAAATCCCCCGCCCGACGGCGTTTTCTCACCCGAAGCGTCGCACTGGTCACACATGAAGGCATCCTTGATCGCGGCCGAGTAATATACATCGTGAGTCGTCCGCGCGGACGTCCAAAATTCATTCTCCTCACATTTGCGAGTTCATCCGTGGGCCGACGCCATAACGAATCCAACCGCCGCTACCACGACCGCGTCGCCTCCCGCTACGACTCGATTTACGACGATGCGTACTGGGAATTTCACGATCGGGTGACGTGGAACCACATCAAGCCGTTCCTCCCGCGCGACCTCTCCGCACCCGTCATGGATCTCGGCACGGGGACGGGGAAGTGGGGCCTGAAACTGCTGAAGGCGGGCTATCCGACGACGTTCACGGACCTTTCGAACAACATGCTCATGGAGGTGCGCAAGAAGCTGGAAGAATGGTCGGAGAAGCCGGATCTCGCGGGCAAAGCCGCCAAGGCCACCGTTCAGCAGGCCGACGCCGTCGATCTCCGCGCCTTCCCCGAAGCTCACTTCGAACTCGTCGTCGCGATGGGGGATGTCGTCTCGATCTGCTCTGACCCCGCCAAATGCCTCTCCGAAGTCCACCGCCTCCTCAAGCCCGGCGCCATCTTCGTCTTCACCGTCGACAACCATCTCGCCGCCATCGACCACTTCATCCACGCCGGCAATCTCGAAGCGCTCGCATCCTTCATCAAGACCGGCAAAACCGAATGGCTCACCAAGAACGTCGAAGAACGCTTCAACGTCCGCATGTTCACCCCCCAGCAGATCGAATCCCTCACCCGGGCGCGCGGATTCGAAATCATCTCCCGCATCGGAAAAACCGTCATCCCCGCCCGCCAGAACCGCAAAATATTGGAAACCGACGACGCCGTCGAAACCCTCGTCGAGCTCGAAGCAATCCTCCAGCGCGACCCAGCCAGCGCCGGCCGCGCCAGCCACCTGCAAATCGCCGCCCGACGCCTCTAGCCCCGCCCCCTCAATGTACCACCGTCCGCGACCCCGCGATCAACGGCTTCACCAGCGGCAACACGCAATCCACCATCTGCTCCTCGTTCATCATCCCCGAGTTCAGGGCGATGTGGAACAGCTCCGGCGCCAGTTGCTTGTTCGGCCAGTACTTCCGGAAAAACGCATCCCGCTCCGCATCCATGATCTCGATCTCGCGCCGCGCCTGCTTCTCGGTGATGTTCCGGGACTTGACCTCCCATTGCACCCGCGCCTCCAGCGGCGCCACCACTCGAATATGGATCCCGCCCGGCATGTTATGGGTGATGAAAACGCCGCCCAGCCCCACCAGCACCACGTACCCGCCCTGCGCCAACGCCCGAATCGTCTGCGCCGCCCGCCGCACGATCGCCAGTTCCCCTGGAACACGCGAATCCGTGTGCCCCAATCCACGGAAAAACTCCTCAAGCCACGTGTGACTCGAACGCTCCAGAGATTCAATCAGCTCCGTCGACAGATGATGATCGCGACCGATCCTTTCCACCAGTTCCCGATCGAAGCTCTGCCACGGCTGCGCGCCGCTCGTAGAATCCTCGACCGACATCGACGAGTGCGCCAGCCGATTCAGACGTTCGACCAGCCCGCGGGCCAGCGTATGTCCGCCCGCCCCCGCCTGCCGGCTGATGGTGATAAATGGTCTAGTGGAAACCTCTTCCCCGTGGGATTCGAACACGCCGCCCCGCGTGCGCAGCGCCCCAATCAACTGCCGAAGGTCCGGTCCCTTGCCAAGTACCATGGGACACCTCCTTGGCGCGACGCTCTGACCTGCATCGCCCGCCACATTCAGTATAGGCCGGATTAAGCCGCTTACAAAAAGAAAGTGCGATGAAGAGCGGATTGTCTAGGGATTTTACTTATGCCGCAGCAAGCGCCCGAGAAAATGACTGATCGCATGACGGAACGTCGCCAGCCGCAGCCGGCTCTGCAATTGCCGAAGCTGCGGGTCATCCGGAGCGATATCCAGTGCTTCCCCCAGCCACGCCTTTGCCCGCGTGAAGTCCCGCTTCGACATATACGCCATCGCCAGATTGTGCATTGCGAGCATGTACTTGGGCTGAATGCGAAGCGCCGCCTTCGCGTGCTCGATCCCCTCGTCCGTCCGCCCCTCCAGCAGCAGGCTCACCGCCAGATTGTGCCGCGCCGCGGCGTGCCGCGGGTTCGCCGACAGCACCCGGTTGAACGCCACCTCCGCGGAGCCGAGCTGGCTGATGTCCATGAACAGGTTGCCCAGTTCGAGCAGCGTCTCCTCATCGTTGGTCTGCTGCGCGAGCTCGCAGTTCGCGTGGAACAGCGCTTCGGAATGATCATTCCGCCGATGATAGATCTGCGCCAGCTTCAGATGCGCTCCCGGAAACGTGCGATCGTTCCGCAGCACCCGCCGGAACGCCTCGAGCGCCTCGGCAAAATCCTCGTCCTGCATCGCCAGTTGACCCAAGTGGAAATGCGCTGTGCATTCCTCCGGAGACAGTTCCAGCACCTGGCGGAATTTTTCGCCCGCCGCCACGTAGTCCCCCATCTCCACCAGCAGTTCCCCCAGGTCGAGCATGATGTCGATGTCCCCCGGATTCGACCGCAGCTCCTCGATAAAATGCTTCCGCGCCTCGGGCAACTGCCCCTTCGCCCAGTAGGCGTCGGCGATCCGCGCATGCACCTGCGGATGCTCCGGCTCAATCTCCGTCACCTGCTGCCAGCACCACAAAGCCCGGTCGTACTGACCCCGCGCAAACAGCGAATGCCCCACGTTGTAGTAGCACAGCGGACACCGGTCCTTGTACTGCCGCGCCATGAAAAACATTTCCTCCGCCTTCTCGTGGTCCCCCTTCTCGGCGTACGAAATGATGCGGTTGCAGTACGACGACTCAAACGTCGGATCGATCGACTCGACCTTCTCAAAATACCTGATCGCTTCGTCAAACTTCCCCGCCCGGTTGCAGTCGTATCCGATCGCATTCAGGATCTCGACGTCCTCCGGCACAATCTCCAGAGCGCGCCGATACGCGGAAATCGCCTCGCTGAAGCGATCCATCGCGTCGTAAGTCAATCCGAGATTGAAGTACCAGGACCCGTTGTACGGATTGATGGCAATGGCGGCCTGGAGCTCACTGAGCGCTTCTTCCCACCGCCCACGCTCATAGAGCTCGTGCGCATTCTCCACGCGTTGTTCTGCTTCATCCCATTCTGTCATGCTGGCGAATCTCCGGGAACGAGTCTTCCGATGCTAACAAACGGGGGGGCTCAAGGGAAGAGCCGGAGATTCCTCCGACCACCGCGCGCGGGCTCCTGCAAAGAACACCTGCCCCTCAACAGGTATCGCATATTCCCGCAGCCGCACTCCATTTCTCCTGCACCGTCCCTCCCTTGAACCATGTTACGCGCTCTTCGGCACTGAGGTTGCGCTACGGCTCCGGAACGGCGAGGCCGACAAACCTCGCGGGCAAAATGACGTTCTTGAACCTTAACCCAGCCACCGGCCCTGTCGGCCCCTCGGACAAAAAGGAGCGGAATTGTGGGAAATAAGCGCGGATTTTCTTCCATGGACAAACAGAAGCAAAGAGAAATTGCCAGCAAGGGCGGAAAGGCCGCCCATCAGAAAGGCACCGCTCATGAGTTCACCCCTGAAGAGGCCCGCATCGCCGGTCGAAAAGGCGGTGCGGCTTCGCGTGCGCGGCGAACCACGGGCAACGCGATGGAGAGCGCCGGCGGTGAGCAACGCCCTGCCGCAACCCCGGAACCCGAAACGCAAAACGGCGCGGAACCCCCGGCCATGCAATAGCCGATCCCCCGGCGATGCGCCTTCCAGCCGAATCGTTCCGGCTCGCTGATTCCGAGCTGATGCGCCACTTGCCGGCGATTCTCAACGCCGACGCGGGGCGATTGGCCTTTCCCGCTATCCCCCCGCGGATTCCCCTTGCCAGCGAGCCTCGCCCTCGTAAACCTCCTTCTTCCAGATCGGAATCGCTTTTTTCAATTCGTCGATCAGGAAGCGGCAGGACTCAAACGCCTCCGCGCGATGCGGACAGCTCACCGCAATCACCACGCTCGCCTCGCCCACCGCCACCGCCCCGGTCCGATGCCACACCACGGCCCGCGCGATCGGCCAGCGCTCGCGCGCCCGTTGCACCAGCTTCTCCATCTGCGCCAGCGCCATCTCCGGATACGCCTCGTAATCGAGTCGCAGAAGCGCCCCCCGCCCCCCGTCCTGCGGATCGCTCTCCGCCCGCGTCGTTCCGACGAACAGATCAATTCCCCCCGCTTCGGCGCAGCTCACCGCAGCCACCGCCGCGCCTGCATCCAGCGGCTCATTCACCAGGCGGATACTGTCTTTCTCCGGCTCTGCCATCGCGAGCTCCTTCCTATCCCCCGCTCACCGGCGGAATGATCGCCACTTCATCCCCTTCCTTCAACGGCTCTTGTTCCGACGCCGCATATTCCTGGTTCACCGCCCACATCGTTCCCCTCGGCCAGCGCAGCTTGGGGAATCGCCGCTGCAACTCCTCCCGCACGGACGCCACTCCCGCTCCACGGCTCAGGTCGAGATCCACTCGCCCGGTTCCGGCATCCTGCGCCATGACCGCAAACAATCGAACATGCACCCGCATCGAAGAATTCCAGCGCAAATTGCCGCAATGACCATCATGCGTCAGTGTATCGCCCCGCCGCAGCAACTGCCCGCAAAAAAGCAGGCGGCCCAGCCGAAGCCGGGCCGCCGCTTAAATCTAATGTACAGACTCGTCTGCGCGAACTTAGTGACGCGCCCCGGTACTCACGTCAGCGACCGGAACGAGAACCACATCAAACGGAGCGCTCGTGCCGCCGGTGTAGTTAGTGCCGACGGTATTGCCGCTGGCCGCTGTGGCATTGACGGCCACCCCGATGTTCGGAGCGTTGTTGCTGGTGCCGCCGCCAGCATAAGTAGCGTTCTGCGTGTAGATATCGTCGTTGTTCTGACCGACATCCGCACGTCGAGCGAACTCGGCGTGACCGTCAGCAAAGCCGACGTTCTGGCCATCGCGCTGGTGGTTCGGCGAGTTCCAGGCCTTCGGCTGCGAAGTGCCACCGGGATTCGGCAGACCGCCGTTAACCGTGCCCGGGGTAGACGCTGTCGGGTTCGTGCCCGAACCGTTCAACGGTGCGATGTCCGACATGATCGGCAGCGACGAATCCGTTGTATTGTGCCACCAGGGGCCGACGGTGAATGGAGCCGTACCGGTGGCGACCCACGGATAAGCAAACGAGTAGCTAAAGGTGAAGTCCGGGTTGGATCCGTTGAAGTTCTGATAGAACGCATTGTTGGTCGTGCTGGTCAGGCTTGCGGCAGTGGCCGAGCCAACCGGGTCGGACTTGCAGAGGTACTGCTTCGGCGAGGTGTAATTCTTGAGCACGATCAGCCACGCATTGGCCATGATGTTACCGGCCTGGTTCGTGGTCGAGGAGGCGGAGGCGCTGGTGTACATCGCTTGGATGGCCAGATCAGCGGTGGTGGCGGTAGTCAGAGCGGCAGCAGTTTCACCGAGCGTGGTCTGGCCGTTAGTCCAGTACAGGCCCGCGGTACCCGGTCCAATTACGGTCGGGTAGGCGTCGCCATTATCCGCCGCATATACGTTAAATGACTGCATGATGCCACGGCAATTGGCGCCGCAGGCAGAACGATTCGACAGTTCGCGCGCCTTGCCGAGCGACGGCAGAAGGATCGCGATGAGCAGCGCGATGATCGCAACGACCACCAGCAGCTCGATAAGGGTAAATCCGCGACGTTTCATTAGAACGTCCTCCACGTGAGACACTTCATCCACCGGGCAGAGGGGCTTGCCGGATTCGCGGAAGACTCTCCACAGAACGCCCGATCGGCTTCGGGCGCCCGCTGCGGACCACATCGATCCGCTATCTTCCACAGTTATGAGAAACGCATGAGTCCGCACCACGCCGAAGTTGGGTCGCACGACCCTAAACCAAGCCTTCGGAGAGCCCGGTCGGACATAGAGTAACAGCTTTGATGCCATCCTTGGGATGCTCGAGTCGGCGAGCTCAGCCGCAGCAACCGATAACGTTGCTTTCAGCCGACAGCCTCACATCGGACCTTCTCTGAGTGAGAAGGCCGCGAACCCGAGTGGGAACTCCGCCCTGTTTTGTGTGATGGATACTCCCGAACAGACAAACTCCGCCAAAACTCCGCCTGGGGATGACACACATTCGGGGGCGAATATGAATAGGAGGGCATCTTACAGAAGGGTTATAAAATCGCCCGCAATAGGTGTCATTTCACAGAATACCATTGCAACCCATGATGTCAACCATTAATCGAGGCGACTTCTCGGAATTACAGCATTTGCCCATCGCGTACGTAACCGCTTGGGAATACAAAAGCAACGATTGCACTCCCCGCCATTTCCCAGAATACCGCGGTCCCGGTTCATTCTTCGGTTTGTTGCCTAACTTGTTATTTCTTCATTGCCTTGTAACGCAGTTGAGCATCAATGAATTCCTGCAAATCGCCATCCAGAATGCGGTCCGGCTGGAACACCTCATGGCCGTTGCGGTGATCCTTTACCCGGCGATCATCCAGGACATAGGAGCGGATCTGGGAGCCGAAGGAGATTTCCCCCTTCTCGCCGTAAATCTTGGCCAGCTCAGCATCTCGCTTCGCTTCCTCCATCCGCTGGAGCTTCGCCTTGATGAGGTTCAACGCCAGCGCACGGTTCTGCACCTGCGAACGTTCCGACGTGCAGACGACCTGCAACCCCGTCGGCTTGTGGGTGACGCGAATCGCGGAGGCCACCTTATTGACGTTCTGGCCACCGGGTCCGGATGATCTCACGAATGCGATGATTTCCAGTTCGTGCTCTGGAATGTCGATGGCATCGTTCTCCCCTTCAAAGAAGGGCGTCACATCCACCGAACAGAACGAAGTGTGCCGGCGGGCGTTGGCGTCGTAGGGGGAGATTCGTACCAGCCGGTGCACGCCGACCTCGCAGTTCATCACACCGGTCGCGTAGGCCCCTTTGACGAGCAGGGTGATGGAGCGAATCCCGGCCTGTTCGCCGTCGGTGCGTTCCACTTCGGAGACGTCCCAACCCTGTTTTTCCCAGTATTTTAGATACATGCGGAAGAGCATGGAGGCCCAGTCGCAGGCTTCGGTGCCGCCGGCGCCGGCGTGGATCTGGACGTAGCAGTCGGACATGTCGTGCGGGCCGTTGTAGAGGGCCTGGAGTTCGACCTTTTCGAAGTCGCGTTCGACCTTGTACATCATGTGGTCGGCTTCATCGATGGCGGATGCATCTCCCGCTTCCACACCGAGTTGATGCATGGTCTCGACGTCTTCGAGGGCTTTTTCGACGGCCAGCAGCGGCTCGATGGAACCGCGGACGCCTTTGAGTTCGCGGATGACCTTCTGGGCCGAGTCCTGGTTGCCCCAGAAATCGGGGGCGTTCATTTTTTCTTCGAGTTCTTTGATGCGGGCTTGTTTGGCAGGGACGTCAAAGAGAGTCGCGGATGGTTTTCATCCGCGCCTTGAGTTCGGTGATGAGGGAGGGGAGGTTCTCGCGTGCCATGACATTTCCTTCTGGAGGTTGAGGATAGAGGGGAGAGCATAGCCCCGTTGGGGAGCGGTTTCAATGCGATTGGGGATGTCGATCGGCAGAGTAATGTTGCGTGAACGCTCGTTCATGCAAGCCCAAGGTCTTCGTAGAGGGCCTTGAGGGTGGCGCGGAGGCGTTTGTCGTGTGCGGGTTCGCCGGGGCAGCCGTTGAAGACGAGGGCGACGACGAGGTTGCGTTCTGGGTCGCAGAAGGCGGAGGAGGATTGGGAGCCGCCGTGGCCGAAGGTGGAGGCGGAGGCGTGTGGTCCGAACTGGTAGGGGATGGCGGAGCCGTAGTGGGAGGAGTTGAGGATGATGCCGAGGCCCCAGTCGATGGTTTGCCGGAATGTGTGGTCGAACATGCCGACTCGTTGGCGGAAGGTGAGGGCGTGGACCATGTCTTGGGAGAGGATTCGGGTGTTGTTGAGCGTGCCTCCGTTGCGGAGCATTTCGTAGAAGCGGGTCATGTCGTGGGCGGGACCGCGGATGCTGGCGGCGGGTCGTGAACGGGAGGCGGCGAGTTCGGTGTCGTAGTTGGGGATGGGTTTTGGCGGGGAGGTGGTGGTGTCGTGGAGGTAGCCGATGCGGTCGGCGTATTGGTGATATTGCTGCGGGGACATGGCGAGCCAGGTGTCGTGCATGCCGAGGGGTTGGAGGATGTGGTCGCGGATCCATTCGTTGTGAGGTTGGCCGGTGAGGCGGTTGATGATTTCGCCGAGGACGTACCAGGAGGTGTGGGCGTGGTAGCCGGCTTTGAGGCCGGGGGTCCAGTCGCGTTCGATTTTCATGGCGTAGATTTTGGCGAGGGTTTCCTCCCAGGTGGCGAAGGGGTAGGCGAGGTCCATGCCGCGGATGCCGGCGGTGTGGGTGAGGAGGTGGCGGACGGTGATCTTGTCTTTACCGTTGGCGGCGAATTCGGGGATGATCGTGGCGACTTCGTCGTCGAAGCGGAGTTTGTTTTGTTCGACGAGCATGGCGATGGCGACGGCGGTGATGGGCTTGCCGGCGGAGAGCCAGAGGAGGAGAGTGTCGGGGGTCATGGGGGTGGGGGCGGGGGCGAGGCGGGCGTTGCCGAGGGCGAGGTCGGCGACGGGTTGGCCGTCGATGAGGGCGTGGAGTTGGGCGCCGATGTGGAGGCCTTCGGTGAGGGAGGCGGAGAGGATGGCGGTGGTTTTGGGAAGGTCGAGCATGGGGTGTATGTTATACTATAGGGAGAGGTGAATCATGACTCTAACGCCGGTGAAAGAGACGCACATTTATCTGGACGAGAAGGGGGAGGCGTGGGTGAAGCGCGCGGGGGCAAAGGTGCGAGAGCTTGTCGAGATATACTACGCCTACGGCGAGGATCCGGAGGAGATAGTGAGGCAGTTTCCCCACTTGACGCTGTCGGACGTGCACGCGGCAATGATGCACTACTATGATCACCGTGCGGAGATTGATGAGACCATCAAGCGCTTGCGAGAATTGACGGAAAAAATGCAAGCGGAAACGCCGGAGGCGCCTATTACCAAGCAGCTGCGAGAATCTGGGAAACTGCCGGGATACGGCCAGTGAGTTTGCTGCTTTACATGGATGCGCAGGTCCCGCTCGAAATTACGAAAAGATTGAGAGCGGTTGGTGTCGACGTGCTGACCGCTCAAGAGGACGGCACAGACGCTCTTCCGGACGAGGAGCTTCTGGAGCGGGTGCAAGCGTTAGGGAGGGTGCTCTTTACACAAGATGAGGGTTTTCTGACGATTGCAGCCCATCTACAGCGCAAGGGGGAAACATTCTGGGGAATATTCTTCGGGCGCCACGCCCCGGCGCGGAATAAATTGTACGCTGAATGGCTGGAGGCATATGCGAAGCTTTCGCCTCCTGAAGAGCTTCGGGATCGGCTCGTTTATCTTCGATGACTCGATTGTTGACGAATGGCATCTGGTCAATCGCGGGGGATGATGGGGCGGCCGGGGCGGCCGCGCCAGGCGTTTTGGCCGTGGCGGATTTCGCGGACGGTGTAGATGCTCTTGCGTTGGGATTCGAAGTAGACGCGCGAGATCAGTTCCGCGAGAAGGCCCGTTGAAAAGAACATGAAGGCCATGAAGAAGACCATTACGCCGAGGATCATGAGGGGGCCGTGCGCTTCCATCAGGCTTACGTGCCAGATCAGTTTGCGCGCCAGCAGGAATGCGAAGATGACACCGGAGATGAAGAGGGAGCCCAGGCCGAGTTTGCCGAAGAGGTGGATGGGGCGGGTGAGGTAGGAGTTGAGGAATTTGATGGTGAGGAGGTCGAGGAGGACGCGGAAGGTACGGCCGATGCCGTAGTTGCTGGGGCGGTAGGGGGCGTTGATGTTTTTGATGGGGACTTCGGTGATCTTGGCGCCGGCCATGTAGGCGAGTGCGGGGATGAAGCGGTGGTTGTCGCCGTAGAGGGTGATGTGGTCGAGGAGGTCTCGGCGGTAGGCCTTGAAGGTGGTGCCGAAGTCGTGGACATCGACCTTGGAGATTTTGCGGATGGCGAGGTTGGCGAGTTTGGAGGGGATGCGGCGGAGGAAGAGGCCGTCGACGCGTTTTTCGCGCCAGCCGGAGACGACGTCGTAGCCTTCATCGATTTTGGCGATGAATTTCGGGAGCTCGTTGGGGTCGTGTTGGAGGTCGCCGTCCATGGCGATGACGATTTCGCCGCGGGCGTGATCGAAGCCGGCGGCGAGTGCGGGGGTCTGGCCGAAGTTGCGGCGGAGATTGATGACGAAGACGTGGGGGTCTTTTTCGGCGAGTGCGGTGAGGCGGTTGTAGGTGTCGTCCTTGGAGCCGTCGTTGATGAAGATGATTTCGTAGCTTTTTTTGCCGTTGTCGTTGAGGGCGACGAGGTTGCGGGTGAGCGCGTCGTAGAGTTCCTGGACGGAGTCGGCCTCGTTGTACATGGGGACGACCATGGAGAAGTAGGGGAGTGGCGAGGCCTCGTACCATTCGTGCGCGGGGGTGGAGGCAGGGACGGTGGTGACGGTGGCGGGAAGGGATTGGGTGGATTGGGTGGCGGTCATTCGGCCGGGCTCCGTGAATTGCGAAGGGAGCTATTGTAACAAGGCGGGGGATGTGTTCATAATTGATGCGCTCGGAGTTACCCGTTCGGAGTTTCGCCTTGAGGCGGCTTGTGAGCGGGCGTGATCGGCAATCCCCGCCTGCAGGCGGAACTCCGAACCAGATTAGGAGTACCCCATGGGTCAAGTTGACACCGTCCTGCAGCGCCTCGGCATCGCCCTTCCGGCGGCACCGAAGCCGGTTGCGTCGTATGTTCCGTTCGTCCGCACCGGCAACCTCGTTGTCGTGTCCGGGCAGCTGCCATCGAAGGAGGGCAAGGTGCAATTCGCGGGGGCGGTTCCGACGGCGGTTACGATCGAGCAAGGCATCGAAGCGGCGAAGTTGTGCATTATCAACGCGCTTGCCGTTTTACGAGATGCCTGCGACGGCGACCTCGACAAAGTTGCTCGCATCGTTCGCATCGGCGTGTTCGTTCAATCCTCGGATGGGTTCGACGCTCAGCCGAAGGTGGCAAATGGGGCGTCCGATCTGCTTGTTGCGGTCTTCGGCGATGCGGGGAAGCATGCCCGGGCGGCGGTCGGCACGAACGCTCTTCCGCTCAACGCGGCGGTGGAGGTGGAGCTGATGGCGGAGGTGAGGTGAGCGCGAGGTGCGTTATCTTCGGACGGCGTGGAAAGATCTCGGCCGATGAAAAGTGATAGAATCTGCGCATGGCACTGAAACCGGATGATACTGTCTGTTTTTGTTTTCACGTGACACTGCGGAAGGTCGAAACGTTCTGCAATGTCGAGAAGCCGCGGGTGCCTTCGCAGATTTCTGAGTGCCTCTCGGCCGGCACGGGCTGCGGGTGGTGCGTGCCGATGCTCAAAAGGATTCATCGGCGGCTCTGTGGAGAACAAATCCCCTGGTGGCGAAAAACCGAAGACCCCCAGCAATCCCCGCGCGACGATGAAGCCATAGACGCCGACACCTATCGCAACAGCCGCAAACAATACATTGACGAGGGCCGTGGCACCCCGCCCCCCGGTGAAACCAACGGACTTTGACTCCCCTCAAATCGCTCGTCCCGTTAAAATAAACCACAGAGGACACAGAGTTCACAGAGAAACGACCAAGCGTTGAACTCCTCTGTCCCACTTCCTTCGTCTCTCTGTGGCCTCTGTGGTTTGACCCCGTCTTCCGGACTTCACGAGAAGGAACCACCATGCTCGCATTCCCCCACATCGCGCTCCCCGCCGACGGCCCGCTCACCGAGAAGGAACTTTCCGAACTCAAGAACGCTGTCGCCGGTCTCGCGGCCGGCGGCAACTGGAAGCCCGCTCAGGGCAAGATCACCGGCGTTCAGACCAGCGCCGGCGTCATGGTTCTGCAGACGCTCCAGCCGTCCGGCTCCATGGTCGGCGCCGATCCCCTGATGGCCATGGTCCGCCACACCGCCTTCGCCGCCCACGCCCCGGAATACGTCAAACGGCTCGTCGCGGAGGTCGAACGGTTGCAGAAGGAACTTGCTGCAAAAGGGTGATGCCCCGCACGTCAGTTGTTCGGCGGATCTTCCCGCAGCAACGCCCGAAACCCCGCCTGCTCGAAATGCCGATCATGAGTAAGGGCGTCCGTGATACCCATCGTTCTCATGACCTCGAACGAAATGCAGTCCGTCAAGGTCCAATTCTTATCGAGTCTACTGCAGAATAACTGATAACCTTTTGCCACCCATCCCGCATCCGCCGGCACAATGGTCGTACCCGGGGCAGCACGCAGATAGTCGATCAGAATACAAGCGACGGAAGACGCTTTTCGGGACGCGAAGCCGTCAGCCACTTCCAGAAGGATAAATTCCGTAGTAATTAAGGAGCCGGTGAGCGCCTTCTGCCAGCCTAGGGCGTGTCGGTGAAGGGAATCCTTCGGAGACGTTAAAGCGAGCAAAAAAGAGGTGTCGAGGAACGTTGCGGTCATCTCTTGGGCGTTCCCTTCGTGTAATGTTCGTGCTGGGCGGCGAAATCCGGTGGAAGATCAACATCCTTGGCGATGCCGACGATCGCATCGAGGCCCGTTGCTCGCGCTTCTGTTGGAACAATCACGGTCACTTCTGTATTCGGCGCAAGGCCTTCGGGCACTTTATCGGGAACAAAATTCTTCCCGTCAAATTTGGCCTGGATGACGACCATAAAGGGCTCCTTGCGACGATTGAAACACACATTCCAATTGTACCAAACACCGCTCAATCAATCGTCACATCCTCCTTCATCACCTCCCCCAGCAACACCGTCGCATAACTCCCTGAAGGCAGCGTAAACGCCAGCTCAATGAACGGCCCATGCTTGTCCTCCCCCGTCGCCAGCGACATCCCCGTCGGAAAGAGTCTCAACGGTCTTCTCCCGCCAGGCGCCCCCATCGCTCCGCCGAAACTCTCCAGCGTCAGCCCCGATTCCTTCAACACTTCCTGCTCCAGTATCCCCGCCACCGATTCCGCCTGCGACATGCGAAACCCGTACAGCGGCCCCGTCGGCGAAATCTCATGCGCATCCGCCCGCGGCTGCTCCTTCGCCGCCGCATCCGGATCGCCCGGCACCAGAAACGCCGCCCCATTCTCATGCTTCCAGCAATAATCCCCCGGCAACACATGCGTCATCTGCGGCAACCGCCGCTCCAATACCTTATTAAACAGATACGACTGCAGCGCGCTCACCAGCAGCTTCTTCAACTCCAGCTTCACGGCGAACATCGCCCGCTTCGCATTCCCCTTGCTCTTCACCATCGCCGAAAGCGCCGCCCGTTCATCGCGCAAATGTCCGGGCCACTGGTGCAGCGCCGCCTCAAAATTCCCATTGGCATACGACCGCCGCGCCGCCAGCACCCCGCCATGATCCACCGATTCATCCGGATCCCCCAGAAACCGATCCGCAAACCCTTTCGCATCCCCCGCCAGCAGCGCCAGCCCCAGCAGGTGATTATCCCGCCGCATCCCAAACCGCTGCGGCCCGAAAAAATTCGGAACCCCCGTCTTCTCCAGCGCATTCAAAATCGCCTCCGCCCGCTTCGCTGGCTCATCCAGCGACGCCCCCGCCCGCTCCCACTCCGCATTCCGAATCTTGATCACAAATCGATTCCCCGCCAGGTGCCCCCGTTTGATCTTGTTCTTGTGCCGCGTGATGTCGACGACCTTCATCCCCGTCGGCAACTCCAGCGCCTTCGCCCGCGCCGTCTCCAGATGCTCGACCGAAAACCACTGCGTCGTGATCGCCTGCTTGTCCTTGAGCCCCGCGTAGCCGATGTCCATGTTCTTCCGCCCGAGCGCCTTGGCGAGAATGTCCGCCGCCGCCATGGTCGAAAACCCGCGCTTCTCAATTTTGAGATAGCAGTGCGTCCCCACGCCCTCCGCTTTGTACGCCGGAATCTCCTCGACGCGAAAATCCTCCAGGTGCCGCTTGATCACCCCGCCCGTCCCCGGCAGATCTTTCGTCAAATACACAGGCGGTGGCAATTTCATTGGCAGGCTCCTTGCGCCAGGGGGGTGAGGAAAACGTCTCAAAAACCAAAGTCCCGCATTGTAGGGCCAAACCGCTTGCGAGGACAGGCACTTGTTATAATACGTGCGGTGGCTTCTCTGGCGGAGAGGTGCAAAATGATTGAACAGAAGGAAGAGTACTGGTTCCCCGCAAAGCGCTACGGCTGGGGCTGGGGACTTCCGCGCACGTGGCAGGGCTGGGTGGTGATGAGCGTCTGGTTCGCCGTCATCCTCAGCGGTGCACGATTCCTCGCCGAGGGCGCGTTCGGTCTTTACGGCCTCATCGTGGCGATCGCCAGTATCGTCCTCACCGCGATAGCCTGGTGGAAAGGCGAACCCCCGCACTGGCGCTGGGGATGATCCCCCCCGCTCCGCCTCACAACAGCGACTTCAACCACCCTGCAATGTCGGTCGCCTTCAACCGACCCGACTGCGGCAATCCTGCATCACTCAAAATCACCGGCCACTTTGCTTCCGCACCCACCACCCCATGCGACCCCTTGACCAGCCCCACATCCTGTGCAATGCACTTCTTCACCGGATCAAAGAAAAGCTCCCGCGGATCAAACCCCGGCTTGTTGTGAATATCCACGCCAAATTGCCAAGCTGGTTTTTCAGAATCATCCCGCCACCAGTCGTGGGCGAACCACGCCGACTCTTCCGCAATCAGCAGCAGATCGCCGCTCCGCGCATTTCCCAGCCCCGCTGCCGTGAGGTCCTCCTTCGTCACCAGCATGCGCGCAACTCCGTTTAGTCCGCGCAAGACTGCCACCACCTCCTCTTCGCGCTCGCGTACATACGCATGCGCCACCTGATGATCGCACATCACAAACGCTGCTGATGCGTCATAGTCCACCAGCACTTTTCCCTGCGCATCAACCTGCGTCGCCAGCAGCCCCGCCTCGCGCAGCGCCAGGTTCGGCATCGCGCATGCGCGCACGTCGTGCATGCCATAATCCCCCGCCACGACAAGAATCCCGCCATCCGCCCGGACCCGTTCCGCCAGCGGCCCCAGCACCCGGTCCACCTCCGCCAAGTCCCGCCCAATTACTTCCCCCTTCGGCCCAACGCGCTGCAGGTTGTAATCCAGGTGCGGAATGTAGACGAGTTGCAGGTCCGGTTTCTCCCGCCGCCACACCCGCTCCGCCGCCTTCGCAATCCACTCCGAACTCTCAATCCCCGCCATCGGGCTCCAGTACTTGTGCAAAGGGAAAGGTCCCAGCTCATTCGCGAGCCGCCCATACAAATCCGAAGGCGAGCTCCAGCACGCCGTCACCGTCTTCCCATCTTTCGTATGCTCCGGCTTCGGGGTCAGCACAATCTCCGCCGCAGCCTTTTCTCCCGCCAATGACGGCATCGAATTCTGCCAGAACAAGATCGCGGTCTTCTTACCAGTCCCCTCCCAAAACCGCGGCGATTGCACGAGCGAATTCGCCTGTTCCCAGAAACTCACATTTACCCGCGTCTCGGCATGATTGCTCAAATCCAAATGGGGCCGGATGTCCGCCCGGCCATGGGTGTACGCGCCATTGCAGACGATGCCATGCCGCGCCGGCAAGTCCCCGGTCGTCAAGGTCGCCTGCACGGTGCACGTCACGGCGGGAAACACCGGCTCATACGCCCCCCGATTCCCAAACGCCCCCAACACCGGCAACCCCGCACCCTTCCCCATGACCTCCCCATCCAATCCCGCCACCAGCACAAAACAAACCCGCGCCACTGAACACCTCTCGACATTAGCACATCAACGCCCGGCATCTCTGGCGGCGCGGGCAACAACCGCATTATCCAAGTTGCCGCCCCCCTCGCCATCTCCCGACAATCGAAGCGAGAACCGAAAAACTCTGTGCGTCCTTGTGTCAATGTGACTTGTGGTTGAAGAGTCTTTCTTCGTGGTTCTTCGAGCGTAAATCTCCCGTCACCGGCACGACGCGATCGCAGTCGCCACCGCTTCAGGGCTGCCGACAATGCCCGAAAAATTGGGCGGCACTCCGCGTCGTCCGCCAACCGCATCAATGATCCGTTGCGCGCACCACGCCGCCACCACGACGGTCCAGGCCACCTTCTCCAGCGGCACCAAAGTCTCATAGGCCTCCAGCAGCACCTCGCCGCGGCCCTTATCAAAGGTGCCGTCCCCGTTTACGCACAAGGCCAGAAACGCATCGACGACATCCTCCAGCGGATTGCCCCAATGGAGCAGCCCCCAGTCCATCACCATCCTTAATTGGTGATCCGCATCGTGCATCAACGCCGCGGCCTGCAGATCGCCATGGACCCAACCCGCTTGCACTGAGGTCGGCAACCCCATCAAGCCCACGAGCCGCCCAATCGTTTCGCGGCCGATCGCCGGCACGGTCGCCCCCGATTGTTCCGCACCGGTCCCCGTCACGACCCGCTCCAATCGCATCGCCAGCGGCACTGTTTCGGCCGGCACCGCCACCTGCTCGCGCAGCAAGCGATGCATCCACGCCAGCCGCAATCCCACCTGCGAGACATCATGTTCCGTGTACTGCTCCGCGGCGAGCGCCGAGCCGGCCACGCCGAGCGAGACCATCAGCCGGCCGTTCTGCAATCCCTCGCCGACAAAGGTCCCCGCCTTTCCCTTCGCCCACGGCACGACCGTGAACCGATTGTCATCCAGCGAATTCACCGCTCCCGCCGCAAACTCCAGTTGCTCGACGGAATACGAAGCCGGATAGAGATAGACGAGGTATTCATTTTGCTGGGCGGTGAGCAACTCAAACGTCGTCGCCTGCCGCCCCCGCGTCACCTGCCGGAAGCGAACGATGCGTCCAAGATCAAACTGTCGGGCGAGCAATCCATTGAGCAAATACGTCTGCTGGTCATCCATTGGGGCATTATAGCCCGCTCCCGTCGCGTTGGCGCGCCGGAGGCCATGGGTCCTGATCGAAAGCCGACGAAGGCGTCGGCTCCACGGTGGGGAATCAGAAGCGGACGGCGACGGTGAAGAAGAAGGTGCGTGGAACTTCGCTGAGGGAGCTGCGTCCGGAGGTGTCGTAGAACTCGGGGTGCTTGTTGTCGAGCAGGTTGCGGACGCCGGCGGAGACGTCCACGTGTTTCTCCGGCCGCCAGACAAAATTCATATCGAGGCGGAAGATCGCACCGATGTCGGTGGTGTTGTTGGCGTCCTGGTAGTAGAGGGCGGAGTTGAACTCGAGGTGCCTGGTGATGTCGTAATAGGAGCGGATCTGGAACTGGTTGGAGGGGCCGGTGTAGTCATAAAAGAAGGAGAGGGGCATGCGTTCGGAGGCGGGGACAGAGGAGTGCATGCAAGTGCCGATGTAGCTGTAGGAGCCGGTGAGCTGCCAGTTGTCGAGGGGGCGGAATTTGACGGAGAGTTCGCCACCGTAGGAATTTCCGTTGGCGGCGTTCACGCGTTCGTAGGGGAAGGCTTCGTGGGGGACGGGGGAGTTGACGAGGAAGGGGGCGCCGGAGCTCTGGTAACTCTGGAGGCCTTCGTTGAAGTTGTAGAAGCCGGAGAGATCGAGGGAGAGAGTCTTGATCGGTTCGGTGCGGTATCCGGCCTCGAAGGCGGTGACGCTTTCGGACTGGACGTTGGGGTTGCCGACGATGTCGATAGAGCCGGGCGCGGGGAGCTGAGGGTCCTGGAAGGTGGCGCCGAGGATGTGGCCATCGCGTTCCCAGCGGGCGGGGATGCGCACCGCGCGGGAGATGGAGGCCCAGAAGGTGTTGGTGTCGTTGGGTGTGAGGGAGAGGCGGCCGCTGGGCTGGGTTTCAAGGCCGGTGTAGTCGTTGACTTCAAATTTTGTGCCGACGATGGCGTGGAGGCGTTTGGGGACGATGGTGATGTCATCCTGGATGAAGGCGTTGGAGAGTGAGAAGTTGCGGGAGCCGGGGGTCATGTAGTTGCCGTCGAAGACGGGGTTGTTGCCGGTGACGTCATCGGAGACGAGGCGGTAGCCGCCGCCCCAGATGATTTCCTGTTCGACGCCGGCGGGGACGAGCGGGAAGCGGTGCTGGAATTCGATGTCGTAGGAGTTCTGGTTGTCCTGCATCAGGAATTCGGGGTAGTTGAGGCGGTCGTAGTAGAGCTGGAGGGAGAAATCGGAATCGGGGGAGAAGGTATGGGTCCAGCGGCCGATGAGGTCGAGACCGAAGAGGTTGTCGATGTTGGCGTATTCGGTGGAGCCGAAGTTGGTGAAACTGGGGTGATTGAGGACGCGGCCAACGCGGTTGTTGAAGACATCGCCCTCGAGGGTGAGGAGGTCCTTATCGGAAAGTTCGGCATCGACACGGAAGCCGCCGCGCTCTTCATCCCAGCCGTCGGCAAGGGAGGAGGGCGGCGGGACGGGAGGGAGGCCGAAGGAGTTGACGGTTTCGGGATCGACGGGCATGTCGTTCATGGAGCGATATTTGGCGTAGACGCGGTAGAAGATGTGGTTATCGACGTTGCCGCCGTAACGCACGTCGCCGATGTAGCCGTCGGTGCCGGTGTAATCTTTGACGAGGAGCCCCTGGGTATCGCGTGCGGATTTGGTGGTGATGTTGATGACGCCATTGAAGGCGTTGGCTCCCCAGAGCGTACCGCCGGGGCCACGGACGACTTCGATGCGGTCGAGATCTTCGAGCGTGTAATCGACGGTGTCCCAGTAGACGCCGGAGAAGAGGGGCGTGTAGAGGGTGCGGCCATCCATGAGGACGAGGAGATTGTTGTTGCGGAGCTGGTTGAAGCCGCGAGAGCCGACGGCCCAGGAATTGGCGGAGACCTGTCGGACATCGAGGCCCGGGGCCATGCGCAGCATGTCGGCGATGGTGTCCATGCCGGAGCGGTGAATGTCTTCCTGGGTGATGACATACACGGCGGCGGCGGCGTCACCGATGCGCTGCTTCTGTTTGGAAACGCTGGTGACCTGAATGTTCATCAGGTCTTCGAGCGAAAGATTGGTGAGTTCGTCACCGACGGCAGGGGCTCTTGGAGCGGCGGCCGTTGCGGGAACGTCGAGCGTGAGATAGGGCGGCTCAATCGCAGAAGCGCGGCCTGCGACCAATCCGAGGCCCATCGCCGAGCACCACAACCAATCCGAACGCCGCATGCCGCTCCTCATCAAAATGAATACGTGCGGAGCAAACTTCGGCTAAAAAGGGCAGGCACTCAACGATCAATCAACGCTTCGCCTGAGAAGGCAAAGCTCGGGCTTAAAAGAGCGCACAAGTTGCGCCCCTTATGGGCGTTGGCACTCATAAAAGTAAGAAAATGCGACAGCGGCGGGTGCTGAAGAAGTGGGGTCCGTGATGCGGCCTCATTCCTCTTCCTTCCTGGGCGCGGCGCGGAGCCACTCGGCGAGGAAGTCACGGGTGCGCTTTTCGGACTGTTCGGCGGCCTGGGCGTTGTAGCCCTGGCGCGTCGGGACGAGGAAACCATGCCCCACCCCGGGATAGCGCACAACATCGTAGTAGACGCCGTTGGGATTGTGCGAGAGCCGCGATTCGAGGGCCGTGATCTGGTCGTCGGGCGCCTGCGGATCGTTTGTGCCGTAGAAGTTCAGGAGGGGAGCGTGCAGATTGAAGAGATCGTCCACCGGCGAGAGCGGGCGATTTCGCGACGTGGTGGTGTAGAGGATGCGGCCGTAGTAGTTCACGGCGGCGGTGACGCGCAGATCCGTGCCGGCGATCATCATGGCGTAGATGCCGCCCATGTCGTAGCCGACGATCGCCAGCGGTTGACCGGCCGTGGGCTTTCCATCGGCCTGGAGATAGTCGATCGCGCCGGAGATATCGGTCATGACCTGCTGATCGGCGGTTTGTGCATAATCAACATAGGCCTGCTGGGCATTGACGCCGTGGGCCGTGTCCGGGATGCGCGAATAGATGTTGGGCACGAGCACGGTATATCCCTGTTCCGCGAGAAGATCGGCACGCTTCTTCACCCAATCGGTCATGCCGAAGATGTCGGAGACGACGATGACGGAGGGGTGCGGACCCGCGACCACGGGTTCGACCTGGTAGGCCTGAATATCGCGGCCTTCGCTTTTGAACGTGACGATTCCGGCGGGCTTGATGTCGGTGCTGATCGGTTTGCCGTAGGCGACAGGGGACGGAGAGGCGGGCGTTGCGGCAGGCGGGTTTACGGTGGAGTTTGCCGCTGCCGAAGGTTCCGGGGTTTGTGCGATCGCCACGGTTCCGCAGGCCAACAGCATTGCCGCCACAAGCATTCGCATAGGGATTCTCCGCGAGGTCATGATGCCCCCACTCAACCGTTGGATAGAGCGCAGCCCACGCGCTTTCCGGTCCCTACGACGCGGCAGGGCCGTTGGATTCGATGCGGCGTCTCATTTAGGGGGAGGGCGAAACTTGCCGACGTCCACGAAGTTGTAACGTCGACACGATTCATGCCGATAAGAATGTAATGGCTCTCCGTCGGTCGGATGGCTAAACTTCTCCTTTGCGTCCGCCCACCCGCTGTTGCTGTTGAGGTTGATACATGAATACCGTCGTCCACGTAACCCACGAAGCCGTCCATAAAATCGGCGGCATCGGTGCTGTTCTGCATGGTCTGATCACCTCGAAGGTCTATCGCGCGGGGGTGAAGCGCGACGTTTTGCTTGGACCGCTCTTCTCCACTGATGGCCCCATGGAAGGCCGGCTGCACGGCGGAACGGTGCTCTATTCCGGCGTCGACGGCTATCGCAATACCCCGTTCGCCAATGACTTCTCGCGCATTGAGCACGATTACGGCGTGAAAATCGTCTATGGCAGGAAGACGTTCCATGATCCGCTCACGGGCGTGACGTCCGAACCGGAGGTGATTCTCGTCGACGTCCGTCATTACAACCCGGAGAAGATGAGCGTCCTGAAATTTGTGCTCTTTCAGGATTATGGGATTGAGTCCGGACAATATGAACATATTTGGGATTACGAACAATACTGCCGGATTGCCGAACCGGGGCTGGAGGCGATTCGGGCGATCGGCTGCTGTGAGAACGGGAACGGCACCCGCGCCATCCCCATCATTATTTCTCACGAATACATGGGGATGCCGACTGCGCTTGCCGCGCTGTCGCGTTATCCAGGCCAGTTCCGCACCATCTTCCACGCCCACGAAGTCGCCACGATGCGGCGCATCGTCGAGGAACATCCCGGGCATGACACCATGTTCTACAACGTGCTGGAGAAAGCCGTCGCGAAGGGCGAGTACGTGGAGGATGTGTTCGGCTCGCAGAAGGGGTTCTACAAACATCCGCTGGTCGAGGCGTCGCGCTTCTGCGACAACATTTTCGCGGTCGGCGATTACGTGGTGAAGGAACTTCGGTTCCTGCGGAAGGAATTCAAGGACCTGCACATTGAAACGGCCTACAACGGTGTGCCGGCGCGCAGCCTCACCCCGGATGAACGCCAGCAGTCGCGCGAGAAGTTGCGCCAGTACTGCTGCAACGTACTCGGATATCAGCCCGATTTCGTCTTCACGCATCTCACCCGCCTCGTGCCGTCGAAGGGGCTGTGGCGGGACATCCGCCTGGTCGAACAGCTTGAAAGGCATCTCGCGAAGGAGAACAAGACGGCGATCCTGTTTATCGGTTCGACGGAAACGATCGGCCGGTCTCCGCACGACATTGTGCATATGGAGAAGTGGCACAAATGGCCGGCAGCGCACCGGGAAGGGCATCCCGACCTGACCGGCGGCGAGGCGAACTTCTACGCGGGCGTGCAGGAATGGAACGCCAAGGCGCGGAACTGCAAGATTCTCTACATCAACCAGTTCATCATCGACGACAAAACGCTCGGCACCCGCGCCCCCGCGGGGATCGACTTCCTCGATTTCCGCAAAGGCTCCGACGCTGAGTTCGGCCAGTCCATCTACGAACCCTTCGGCATCGCGCAGGTGGAACCGATCTCGTTCGGCGGCATCTGCGTGTTCACGTCGCTTTGCGGTTGCGCCGGTTTTGTGCACAAGGCCGCGGGCGAAAAGCCGACGCCGCTCGCGATTCCAGTCGATTACACGAAACTGCCGGAATCAATGCGAACGCAGACGATTGCTGAACTGCTCAAAATGAAGAAGGGCGCCCGCGATGAGATAGAGCAATCGATCGCGGCCGAAGTTGCCGCCGAACTGTACAAGCGGCTACCGCGAAGCCCGCAGGATTTTGAGCGTCTGATTGCCATTGGCGGGAAACTCGGCGCGGAAATGTCCTGGGATGCGGTGGCGAAGAACTTCGTGCTGCCCGGCATGGAATACGCGCTCAAAGGAAAGGGCGGCGCCAAATAACATGGCTTCGAATCTACCGTGCCCGCGATCCACACTTACCACGTAACGGTTTCGTCGACGGCCATCGACGCCAACGGCCACGCCAACAATGTCGAATACCTGCGGTGGTTTCAGGATGGCGCGATCTCTCATGCGGACGCTGCCGGCTGCACCGCCGCAACGCTTGCCATCGGCGCCTCGTGGGTTGTTCGTTCGCATCAAATCACATACCTGCGACCCGCGTTTGAAGGGGACAGGTTGATCGTGAAGACCTGGGTCGCCACGTTCGAGAAAGTATCCTCCATCCGGCGCTATCAGATTCTGCGCCCGTCCGACAATGCCGTTCTGGCAGAAGGCGAAACGAACTGGATCTTCATCGACGCTCCCAGCGGCCGGCCCAGGCGCATTCCACCGGAGATCGCAGGCTTGTTTACGCTGCATCCTTCCGGTGCGCCGTAATCATTTGCCGGCTCTCGCCCTCCGGCGGCTCCTCCTCTATACTCTCCGCAGCCTCGAACCGGAGTTCGCCATGCCGAAATTCATCGTCGAATCCCTCGCCGACAATGTCATCACCCTCCGCGTGCCGCCGACCAACTATCGCAACGCGTTCGTCCTGAAGCCCGGCTCGTCCATCAGCGTTGTGCCGGGCGAACGCATCCGTGGGACCATTCACGCCCCGGCCTGGAAAGTCGATCGCGTCGATCTCGGCGGCAACTATGTCGAACCTCTCTACGGCCGCCCACGCCGAATGCAGGGGACCATCCTCTCCGTGAATCCCGCGACCAACGAGCTCACCGTGCAGGTTGGCTACGAAGTCACTGTCAAACTGCCGGAGAAATACAAAGCCGCCGATTTCCAGCCGGGCCAGCGTGTCGGTTGGGACAATATTGAAATCCCCGCCTTCGAGCCGGCTCCCGTAACCGCTCCCACCGCTTAGCATCATAGAGACTCCACGATGCGCGGTCGGGCCGCGCCTACAGTTTGCCGTTTGATTACGGAGCCCCGTGTGACCGAAAACAGCCGCCCCCGCATCATCTCCCCCGACACGCATCGCCAGAATCGCATCCCGCCCGGCCAGGCCGAAACCCAAAAATGGCCTGTGCTTCATTACGGCGATGTCCCGCGTGTGGATATCGAGCACTGGGATTTCACCATCACCGGTCTCGTCGAATCCGACGTCAAACTCAATTGGCAGCAGTTTCGTGCGCTTCCCTGGATTGATGTGCACTGCGACATCCACTGCGTCACCCGCTGGTCGCGGCTGAATAATGTATTCAGCGGTCCCAGCACGCGAAGCGTCCTCGATCTCGCCAGGCCCAAACCCGACGCCAGGTTCGTCCTTGTCCACGGCGAGCAGGGCTTCACCACCAATCTCTCGATTGAAGAATTCCTGCACGAGGATTGCCTCTTCGCCATCGAACACGACGGACAACCGCTCACGCCGGACCACGGCTATCCGGCCCGACTCGTCGTTCCCCGACTGTATTTCTGGAAGTCCGCCAAGTGGATCCGCGCCATCGAATTGCGCGACCGCGATACTCCCGGCTTCTGGGAACAAAACGGCTACCACATGCACGGCGATCCGTGGACGGAAGAACGTCACTCCTGGTGAAAAGCGATGCGGGTGAAGCAGATCACCCGCTGCTGGCCGCACTCGCCTGCAACGGCGGTCCGACGAACTCCAAATCGAAACGCTTGAATGCCGCGACAAGCGCTTCCATCGTCACAGATCCATCACGACCGAGCCGATCGACCTCGCGGAACGGCCCCTCAAGTCCGCCCGGCGTGCACATCACCAGCATCCGGCAGGGCGCGTTTCCGATGTTGGAGAACGCGTGCACGCTTCCGCGCGGCGCAAACGTTGCCCCGCCGGCCTTCACGATCGACTCGCGCCCATCCACTATGAACTTCATCGTCCCCTCCAGAACGAAGAAATACTCGTCATCGCGCCCGTGACGATGCAGCGGCGGACCATTCCCGACCGGCGAAATATTCTCAAACATCACGCACTTGCCGCCGGTCGCGTTGGAGTCGAGCAAGATCCGGATGCTCTCTCCCACGACGCTGAGGTATTCCCCTTCGCCAGCCGACGTAATTGCACTGCTCATGATGTAGCGCTCCTCAAAAGCAATCAGATATAAAAGTCGTAATAAACGCGCTCGGAGGGACTCGAACCCCCAACCGCCTGGTTCGAAGCCACATTTTTATTGTTGACCGATTTTTTAATCGTAACTAGTTTTAAATAAACATTTTATAAATAATCGACGGATTCAAAAATGGCTGTTTTTTTCGTAAATTCGAGATCAAAAACAATAAAAATGGTGCCCTTCAACAATAAATACCCAAATGCGTTAAACTCACTTGCGAGTTTTATCTGCTTCTGTGAATGCGCCCGGAGGGGCTCGAACCCCCAACCGCTGCGTTCGAAGCGCAGAACTCTATCCAATTGAGCTACGGGCGCCGCTCACCGGGTATTCTACACGTAGGCCGACGCGATCAACAGACATCTGGGACAAAGGTACGCGTAATGTAGTGGTAGCTGCAACAATACTTCAAAATTTGAGCCAAAAATGCATTTTTGGCTAATACTCTGGCTAAAACGGGTGGGTTTTGGCTACTAATTCCTTACTAACTTCCGAACTTCTCAAATTAGGCACTTATGGCGTTTTTCTGCCATTTTGGCATTCGTGCCTAAAAACATACAACCCACCCATAAGGCCGCCAAGCTGCTCTCCTTTTGCCTCACTTCCCTTTCGCTATTCAATCTCTGATTGTGAATGGTCGATTCGTTTCAAATGGACGAAAACCTTTGGCCATGCCGAGGCGTTGCTGAACATGCTTATTGCAAGAGGCTGTTCTATTACATGACGGTCGAGGGAGTTTTTGCGCCCAGCGCGGATACGGAGCAGGGGGCAGGCGCTCATCGGCGCGTGGATCAACCGAGCGCGAGCCCTCCAGCACCAACCAGCCGGTCTCGCAAGACGGTAGATAAGTTGGAAGAGGAGGCTGTGGATGCGGATCGTCCGCGCGCTGTAAGGAGCCTGGTTCTCACCAGCCGGAAATTGGGATTAACGGCGACGCTGGATTTGGCGGAGATCGAGGGGAACCGGGCGATACCGGTGGAGTATCGGAAGGGGCGTCCGCGGCGGGAAAGCTTGAGGGCAGCGGAGCCGGTGGATGAGATGATGGAAGAATCACGTCTGCTTCCGGCGCCTGAACCGTGGCCGACGGACCGCGTGCAAGTTGGACTGCAGGTGTTGTTGCTGGAGGAGGCGGGGTATTCGGTGCCGGAGGCGTATCTTTATTATGGCGCGGAGAAGTTACGGCTTCGGGTGAGCGTGGATGATGGGCTGAGGAACGATGCTTTGGCGGAGTTGGAAGCGGCGAAGCGGACTGCGGCCGGTGCGCGGCCGGAGCCGCTGGTGAACGATGTGAAGTGTCCGCGTTGTTCATTGCAGCCGATTTGCCTCCCGGACGAGATTAATCACCAGCGGTTTACCGCGCTGACGGTGGAAGGAGAGAGGGGTGTTGGGACGGATGAGGAATTGACTCCACGAAAACTGTGGCCACCGCGCGATGATGGGATGCATGTGGTGTTGCAGAAGGAAGGGGTGAGGGTCGGGGTGCGGGGGGAGTTTGTGCGGATCACGGATAAGGACGGGGGGGTGGTGCGCGATCTTCCGCTGGCGAATATGGAGTCGCTGGCGGTGTTGGGCGGGGTTCAGGTTTCAACGCAGGCGCTTTCGGTGTTTGCGGATCACGAGGTGCCGGTGGCGTTTATGACGGCGGCGGGGCGATTAACGGCGATGATGGATCCACTGGGGCCGACGAGCGCGGCGGTGCGGGCGGCGCAGATTCGGGTGCTCGATCGTCCGGAGAAGGCGTTGGAACTGGCGCGGGCGATTACGGTGGCGAAGATTGCGAATCAGCGGACTCTGTTGATGCGCAACCATGCCGGGTTGCCGGCGCGTATTGCTGCGGATTTGCAGGGATGTGTGGATGCGGCAGAGAAGGCAAGGTCGATGGATGAATTGCGCGGTCATGAGGGGAACGCGGCGGCGATTTATTTCGCGCATTTTGCGGGGATGTTCAAGGAGGGGGTGAAGGAGATTGGAGCGCGGTTTGATGTGAATGGGAGGCAGCGGCGGCCGCCGCCGGACCCGGTGAATTGCGTGCTTTCGTTTGCGTATACGATGCTGACGCATGAATGCGTAGCGGCGCTGCGGCTTGCGAGTTTGGAGCCGACGATCGGGGCGTTGCATACGACGCGGCCGGGGCGGCCGGCGTTGGCGCTGGATTTGATGGAACCGTTCCGGCCGCTGGTGGCGGACTCGGTGGCGATATCGGCGTTCAACCGAGGAGAACTGGTAGAGGGGCATTTCCTGGATACGGCATCGGGATGCGCGCTGACGGATTCGGGGCGGAAGGGGTTCTTTGGGGCGTGCGGGCGGCGCATGGATACGGAGGTGACGCATCCGGTGTTTGAGTATCGGCTGTCGTATCGGCGGATGCTGATGTTGCATGCGCGGTTGATTGCCGCGTGGCTGCTGGGGGAAGTGCCAACGCTTTCGTTTTTGACGACGAGGTGATGCGATGCGGCGGTGCTACCTCGTGTGCTATGACATTCGGGATGACAAACGGCTGCGTCGTGTGCATAAGCTGATGAAGGCGTATGGGGAGGCCTGGCAGTATTCGGTGTTTTACTGCACGCTGAAGGCGATTGATCGGGTGCGGCTGGAAAATGCGCTGCGGGAGACGATGAATCTCAAGGAGGATCAGGTGGTGATTGTGGATTTGGGGGGGAATGAGGAGGCGGCGCGGGAGTCGGCGGCGGTGTTGGGGCCGAGCTTGCCGGAGGCGGAGGGCGGAGTCGTGGTGATATAGCAGAAGCAAGCAGCGCAGAAAGAGAGTCCTGCGACTCGCGTACCGCGATCATATCAATGCTTCAATGGGGCTGCACTGCTTACTCTTGATACAAAACGTAGCACCAGGGGGGAGCGCTCAAAAAAATGCTTCATTGACATGTAGGCGGTGCGTGGTGACAATTATTTCATTGATATGATCGAAGTGCGTGAAGTTTTGAGCGCGTCCATACCTTGCTGCGTTTCCTATGGGTGAAAGGAGTTACTCGTATGGATGAGTCAGATTTGCGACAGGAAGCGATCACGAGATGCCTCATGGCGGGTTATCTCGTGAATCCGGAGAAACCATATTCTGGGCCATACTTCCGCAAGGCGCTTCAGTCGGTACTTCGAGATCAGCTTAGACGTAATGCCAGCCAAGGGCGAAGAGAATCTGCGTTTCTTTTTCGCCCGACGGCTCGCGAGCGCTTTTGCTCGGACACGCGTCATCGAGCTTGGGGCGCCGAATGTGAGGACCCAGCAAAGCGCGCAGAAGTGCGGGAGGAACTGGAATTGTTGAATACGGCAATGAATCGCGTTCCATTGGCGGATCGTGAATTGATTCAAGCGACGGACTTACAGGGTGAAAGCTGCGAAAGTTATGCCCGGTCGCGGGGAGAGACCAAAGATAGTGTTCGCAGCCGCCGATGGCGTGCCCACAACGAGCTTCGTCGCGTAAGCAGAATGTTTGTTGCCCGTGGCGCATGATGTTGAGATTTTTTTCTGTAAATGTCGCGTAGAAGCGAGTAATAGTTGGCGTACGCATTTCCGTATGGGTCGAAGAAATTATGCACTCACAATCCAATTTCAGTGAGGATTTTCGAAGACTGACTGGCAACGAGCCTTTTCCCTGGCAACGGAGGCTCTTTGATCGGTTTGTTCGCGGAGAGTTCCCGAATTCCTGCAATTTACCGACGGGGCTTGGGAAGACGAGTGTAATCGCGGTATGGCTTTTGGCCCTGGCACATCAACCGATGGAGGTCGAGCCGACGAAACGCGTACCGCGGCGTCTGGTGTACGTGGTGAATCGGCGCACGATCGTGGATCAGGCGACGCGTGAGGCCGAAAGGCTTCGCGAGGGGATTCAGAAAAAGGAGCTGCAAGATGTTTATGAACGGCTGGTGACGTTGGCAGGGATATCACAGGAGGGGGATGTTCCGCTGGCCATCAGCACGTTGCGCGGGCAGTTTGCGGACAACGGGGAATGGTCAAGTAATCCGGCGCGGGCGGCGATTGTGGTGGGGACGGTGGACATGATCGGGAGCCGGTTGCTGTTCAGCGGGTATGGGCGCGGGTTTCGGTCGCGGCCGCTGCATGCGGGGTTTCTGGGACAGGATGCACTGTTGGTGCACGATGAGGCGCATCTGGAGCCGGCGTTTCAGGAGCTGTTGGAGGCGATTAGAGAGGAGCAGCAGCGATGCAAAGAGTTCGGGGCGTTTCACGTATTGCCGCTGACCGCGACGCCGCGAGGACAGAAGGATTCGTTTGAACTGGAGAAAGAGGACTACGTGAACGAGACCATACGGCGCCGGCTGGAAGCGCGTAAGACGATTGCGCTGCATGCGATTGAAGATGAGAAAACTACGGCTGACGATGTGGCGTCTCTGGCCATTGAACGGGCGAACGCGCACCCCGGTTCCGCGATTCTCGTTTTCGTCCGAAAGGTGGAAGACGTAAAAAGAATATCCTCCGTACTTGGCAAGAAATTTGGCGACAATCAGATTGAGCAACTGGCGGGGACGCTTCGTGGCCTGGAGCGAGACAAATTGGTGCAGACGGAGGTGTTTAAGCGGTATCTGCCGTCAGCCAACAGAGCTCTTGCGCAGGAAACGGCGTTTCTTATTTGCACGTCGGCGGGGGAAGTAGGCGTGGATATTTCGGCGGATCATCTGATTTGTGATCTAACGCCATTCGACAGCATGGCCCAGCGGTTTGGCCGAGTGAATCGGTATGGCAATGGCGATGCGCACATCGATGTCGTTCATCCGGAAGAATTCGAAAGCGAAGAATACGAGGCGAGGCGGCAACTCACCTTGGCGCTTTTGAAGCAACTTGGCGGGGATGGTAGTCCAAGGGCACTCGGCGCTTTGCCTATTGCGGATCGCCTTGCGGCCTTTAGCCCGACGCCGCAGATACTGGCCGCGACAGACATTCTTTTTGACGCATGGGCGCTCACGTCGATCTGCAAAAGGCTGTCGGGGATTGATTCGATGCCGGGGCGGCCGCCGGTGGCGGACTGGCTCCATGGCGTAGCCGAGTGGCAGCCCGCGGAAACAGAGGTCGCCTGGCGCGAAGAGGTGCAGTGGATAACAGGGCAGCAACTGCTTGAGGAATATGATCCGGAAGAATTGCTGGACGTTTATCCGTTGAAGCCGCACGAGATTCTGAAGGATAAGAGTTATCGCGTCTTTGACGAACTTAAAAAGATGCATGAGCGGATGAAGAATACGGACGCGAACGTATGGATCGCGGATGATCGCGGCGTGAAGGTTTGGAAGTTGCGAGATTTAGTCGAAGAGGATGCCGGCGCGATTGCCAACCGGATGGTGATCCTGCCGCCGCTCGCGGGCGGATTGGCGGGAGGAATGCTGGATGGCAAGTCGTCGACAGCGAATGACATTGCGGATGAGTGGTTTGAGGGTGAGGTTGGTATGAATCAGGAACCTCGCCGCCGGCGGCACAGGGAGTGGGATGTCGATGGACCTCAGGATTCGCGCATGCGTCTGGCGCGCGGAATTATCGACGTGAAATTGGGACAGGAGGACTCGGACGGTGCAGAGGAGGTTGAAGAACAGGAACGTCCCTCAACGTGGAGTTCTCCAGGCCGGTATTGGCACTGGTATGTTCTGCCTCGTTCGTTGGACGATGAAGGATCGCGCAGCGCCAGTCAGCCTGTGCACCTGAAGGTTCATACGGGCGACGTGGTTAGAGAAGTGACGCGCATCGTAGGCGCATTGGGCATTGCCCGGACGGTAGAAGGAAAGGCGCTCGTTGCGGCGGCGGAATGGCATGATTTGGGTAAGGACCGACCAGGGTGGCAGCGTTCCATTCGGAATGAAAGCTATCCGCAAGTTGTTCTGGCGAAGTCGGGCAATCGGCGGCCGCCGGTGGAGTTGAGCAGGTATCGGCATGAATTCGGCTCGATGTTGGATGTATTGTCGCCAAAGTGTGCGAAGCGATGGGCGCAGCTCGGCGAAGAGGAGAAAGAGTTGGTGCTGCATTTGATTGCGACGCACCACGGGCGGGCGCGGCCGCATTTTCCGGCGGAGGAGGCGAGCGATCCAGATCGTTCGAGCGTTCAGTCGGCGGAACTGGCGCTGGAGGTGCCGCGGCGGTTTGCGCACTTGCAGCGAAAATATGGGAGATGGGGACTGGCGCATCTGGAGTCTATTTTGCGGGCAGCGGATGCGTGGGCGAGCGCGAGTCCATCGTCGAGCGAAAAGGATGCGTCGGGGGTGTCGGCGTGATGAATCGCAGGTCGTCAATAAGTATCGAAGTAGATGCATCCAATCCGGGGCAGTTCCTTGCTTGCTGTGGACTGTTGGAATTGGCAGACAGGTTGTGGCGCGGCGCGGAAGGATGGTTCGAAAGTCGGCGGTTTCGCTTCGCTTTGCCCGACTCTGTGGAGGGCAGCCTTGATTTGTTGCTGGAGGAAATCTGCAAGGTGCCGATGAAACAGGTGGATTTGGAGGACGATTATTCTTCGCCGGTTTACGTGGAGAAACCCTTTGATTTGCAATTGGACTGGTGGATGGATACCCGCGCCGGCGGGAATCGTCTGAAGGTTTGGGCGGGCACCATGCGTTCGGTGAGAATCGCAATGGCAATGCGGGCCGCGCTTCGTGACAAGGAATTTTGGGGAGAATCGCTTTTGAACCGAGGGATGGTTGTTTTTGATCCCGAGGAGCCGGACAAGAAGGTTGAACCTTATTACTTCGACAGCCGTCGTGGCAATAACGCGCAGTCCCGCGACATTGGGTTCGCGACGGATGCATTGCAGATGACGACGGCGGCATATCCGGCAGTGGAATTCCTCTGTCTGGTGGGCTTGCAACGGTTTCGCCCGTTGCCGACGCATAAATCGCGTGTCTTTGAGTATTGCGCATGGGATATCCCATGCGTGCCGGAAATTGCGGGGGTGATGGCGTGTGGTTTAGGCGGCACGTCGAATGCGCCGCGATACCGATTTGAAAATGCGTTTCGTACCGACCAAAAGAAACACAAGGCATTCTTGCCCGCTACGCTAATAGGAGAACATTCATGAGCGATGTGCTGAAGAAATACGATTCATGGCTGGACGATGATGGTCCCGCCGCGCTGGTGATACGCGAGCACCTGATACCTGTCGAAGGGGAGGATGGCGTGCTCTTCCCGGCAACGTTCGCGGCGGGAGACAATTTTCCCGGCGGATACAACGTCAATAGTTTTGGAGAGGAGAAGGAAGGCAAGAATGTCTGCCTGATCGATTCAGTGGGATCGCAGGCGAACCGCACTGAGCCGCTGTTTGCGAGGGAGAAATATGCGGGGCTCGTGCCGCAGGTGGTCGTGAAAGCTGGTGAGAAGAGTGTTAATCTTCTGGAGGCGGGGCATCGGGCGGGGGATGCGATTGTCCGCTGTACGGCACTTCAGGCCGCGCTTCAAAGTGCATTCAAAGCGGTCCAGCAGGGGAATACCGAGCCGCTGGCGAAAATTGCGCCGACATCGCTTGTTTTTGGCGTTTGGGATTCTCGCGACACGCAAGCCAAGATGCCGCGACTCATCGCTTCAACGATTCGCGCTTTCAACGTTCAGCGGTTGACGAGATCGGCGCAGTTCAATCCGGCGACGGAGTTCGTCAACAATGGATTGCTCGAGGAACCTGCGGACAAGGCCGCGAAGGAAGCGTACGCCCAACGTGGGTTCATTCATGTCCCTGCCTCCGCATCGCACGGCGGCGTGATCGCGACGGGCGGCATTCGGCGTGATGCAACGCTGAGCCTCGCCGCACTTCGTTTGCTGAATGCAGGATCGGATGGTCAGAAGACGCTGGCGCTGCGCCGGTACATCCTGGGTCTGGCGCTCGTCGCCTTCACCTATCGCCCATCGAGCTATTTGCGCCAGGGGTGCAATCTCGTTCTTGATCCGAATAAATCCGCAGAGTTTGTCGAAGTGACGAACGATGGCAAAAGGACTCCATCGAAAATCACTCATGATGATGCGCTCGCATATGCCAAGGTCACTGCCCAGGCATTCGGCATCGGCAAGGATCAGCAGGTGGAGTTCGATAAGGAACTGGCGAAGAAGGATGTGCAGGGCGATAACGGAAACGGGGAAAGGCCCGCGAAGGGTGGCAAAAAGAAACAGCCTGCGTCGTGAAAGGATTTAAAATGTCTCGCCAATTACGGCTGACAATCACGTTTCTCGACGCGCGCTTTCATGGCCGGCGCGACGGCGGCGAACCGGAGTGGCCGCCTTCGCCTCTACGGCTCTATCAGGCCATCGTTGCTGCTGCGGCTGCACCGACGGGGCGCGTCGATCATCTTGCAGATGCGCTTCGCTGGTTCGAGCATCTTCCCGAGCCGGACATCATCGCTCCTTCGTGCCGCGCTGGCGACCCTTATCGCCTTTCCGTGCCCAACAACGCGATGGACCTTGTCGTAAAGGCGTGGTCCAAAGGAAACTATGATGGCTCGGGCGATGCGAATCCCGCGACGCACCGGACGATGAAGACGGTGCGGCCAATGCATTTGATCGATGGGGATCAGGTGCATTATGTGTGGTCCCTTCCGCAGTCGATGAGCGAGGAAGACCTGCGTCATGCGGAGGCGATTCGCGCCGCGGTCCGCAGTGTGATCGCGCTGGGCTGGGGAGTTGATCTGGTCGTTGCTCATGGCGAGATCGAAGAAAGTCCATCGGCGACGGATCGGCCGGGGGAGTTGGGCGAGCGTTGGATAGCTGCGCCGAGTGGCGTGCCCCTTCGTGCCCCGGTGTCGGGAACTCTTGATGCACTGATTCGCCGTTACAAAGAATTTCGAGGCCGCATTACCGACGCGGGTTTCATTCCTGTTCCGCCGCTGACTGCATTTTCCATTGTCCGATATCGGAGGAGCAACGATCCTTCTCCGCGATCTTACGCAGCCTTCGCTCTGCGCTCTTTGGACGATGCATCAAAATGGCGGGCCGTTCGCCAGGAAAAGGCGGCCCATGTTGCCGCAATGCTGCGGCACGTGGCGTGGGAGGAGGCGAAGCGGGATGAAGGGAATTGGCGTACTCGACGGTGGGCGGAAGAATTTGTCGCTGGGCACGGGCCGCGGGATAAGAAGGAAAGTTTCGCTCGTTTTTCCTATTTGCCCTTGCCCAATGCTGGTCATCGGCATGCCGACGGCATGATTCGACGAGTGCTGGTGGCGGAGACGGTAGGTTCGGATGGGCGATGCGCGCAATGGGCAAACGTACGTTTGAATGGGAAGGAACTTATTGAAGAGCATGCGAAGGAAGGGTGCGCAGTGCTTGCTCCGCTCTCTCCGTCCGATTCTGTGCTTCGGAATTTCGTTGAGTCATCCGCGGCTTGGCACACTGTCACGCCCGTCATTCTTCCCGGATATGATGACGGTAAACCGGCGCGTCGCGATCGACTCCTTCGGCAATGTCTGGAAAGCGCGGGCATTCCTTCTTGTGCAGTGGCGTCTATGGAGTCGCGACCCGGTTCGTTTGACCCAGCTTCGATTTCCACAATGCAATACTGTCGGCCAAAACATTTGCAGCGTCTACCCGCATGTCATGTTCGGCTGGTTTTTCGACAGCCGATTGCTGGCCCTATCGCGATTGGCGCCGGGCGGCATTGCGGTTTCGGACTGCTTCGTGCGGCTGATTAAACGCGGCTCCATCGAAAGCGGCTGGCGGAATCGCTCATTGACATCCAAATAATCGAGAAACGGTATGGCGTATCAAGTCTGGGGGTGAATCCGGTGTATAATTGGCCCACAGAGTTGCGGAGACATGGTCGCATGGTGTCGGTCGCGAGTGCCAAGGTGGTAAATGGGGGTGCTGGCCACGCTCGCGTGCTGAAACATGATGAATTCTCTGGAGTTACAGCGTGATGAGTCAAATTCGGTTACGTTCGAAGGCTTTCGCTTCCCTCTCACTCGCAGTTATGGGCGCAACTTACGGTTGCTCAATGAGCTGCGAGCGCGGAGTCTCGGCGGCCGCCCGGCCGCCGTCCCATTGAAGCGGTTCGGAACAGGCTTTCAACGGCGAACGCATCGACGTCTCGGCGGCCGCCCGGCCGCCGTCCCATTGAAGCGATCTCACGACATTGGAACAAGACCTGCGTCGGGGTCTCGGCGGCCGCCCGGCCGCCGTCCCATTGAAGCGTTTTTCACGGATGATTTCTGGTTCGCGTTTTGGGTCTCGGCGGCCGCCCGGCCGCCGTCCCATTGAAGCGATGTGGTCATGCGAGAAATCACGCCGCATTCGGACGTCTCGGCGGCCGCCCGGCCGCCGTCCCATTGAAGCAGAACGAGGACCGCACTGCTGGACGGAACCTGAAGCGTCTCGGCGGCCGCCCGGCCGCCGTCCCATTGAAGCGGCGGCGCGGGGTTCCCTTGAAACCGGAGCATCCAGTCTCGGCGGCCGCCCGGCCGCCGTCCCATTGAAGCCGGAAGGAGGGGGCGGCAAACCGGGAATTTCAGCGTCTCGGCGGCCGCCCGGCCGCCGTCCCATTGAAGCAGTAATCTGATCTTATCCTGCGCCATTCGCTGCTGTCTCGGCGGCCGCC
>Ga0335069_10001327_pt1 | contig 40098 bp, 37 predicted proteins | sample Lox_Sample_11_FD_206714 | JGI IMG/M metagenome (GOLD analysis project Ga0335069, IMG submission 206714) | Soil microbial communities from Loxahatchee National Wildlife Refuge, Florida, United States - Lox_Sample_1.1 | ecosystem: Environmental > Terrestrial > Soil > Wetlands | place: USA...
ATCGAGACGCGGACGGCGGTGCAAGCCGTCATCGTCCGCCGCCGCTGGCTGTTCGCGCCCCGGTTCAGTCGCGGAGGCGGCGCCGAGCGGCGACTGGTCGTCTCCGTCGACGAGCACGGCGAGGTGTCTGCCGTCGCTGCCGAGCCGCGCAGGTGGTGAGTCTCGCCGCCGGCGACGTCGTCGTCGTGTACGGGGCTCGCGGCGCGGCGCGGTCGAGACGCGCGGCGGGCGAACGGACTTCTCTGCCGGTCAGCCGTCTTCGCCCTCGCGCGGTGCGCTGAGCAGGGCCTCGAGGAGATCCTGGAGCTGCGCTGCAGCGACGCAGATCGAGCTGATCCGCGACCCTGTCTGGCGGACCCGCAGCCAGCTCGAGCTCGGGCCCTCGTCAAAGCCGGTCCGGCTCACGTTGGACAGCTATCCGCTGGACCCCTCTGACTTCTGACCGGTCTGGGTGCCGCCGGCGAGGTCGGTCTGGAACTCCTTGATCCACGACTTCGTCTCGTTCTCGATGACGTCATCGACGGCGCGGACGAAGCGGCGGGCGCGCTCGAGCAGCGCGGCGACGTCCTGTTCCGACGGCGGGTCGGCGAGCTTCGCGTATGCCTCCTGCCACGCATACTCGAAGTCGTGCCGGAGGCGCGTGACGTGGAGTTCCGCATCCATGAAACGCATCCAGCCGGTGGAGAAGCCGAAGAACCGGTCGAGCGCGACGAACGCAGCCGCGGCGGCGAGCGCCACCGACGCCCACGCCGGCGGAATCGACGGCTTGCCGTCGTGCGTGTCGATCTGGCCGAGGATCGGGAGGATCGCCGCCACCGCTCCGAGGACGATCGCACCGGCGCGCAGCAGCCGTCCGAGTACGCGCTTCGGACGCCGCTTCTCCGCGTACCAACTCTCCGTCGCCGTCCCGTAGCCGGTGGAATGTGCGTACACCGCCGACAACGACTCGGCCCGATGCGCCGCCGACCAATCGAGCTCCTTGAGGTCGGGTCGGGTGATGTAGCTCGCAGCCACCCGACGATTCTGACCCGTCACGCGTGCGTCCGCCAGCTCGTCCAACTCGGACTCCTCGAGCGACCCTGCTTGGCGCCCTGCTCGCTGGGCGACTGGAGAGGTCGCGCGTCTGTTCGGTGAGGAGCATCCGGTTGCCCGTCGTCGTAGTGAGCGTTCCGGAATGAGTCTCCTATGACTGTCAAGTCGTCAGCGGTGTGGCCTTCTGCATGATGCGGTAGAGGTGGCGGGCGAGGTAGCGCTTGAGGATGCGGGTGGCGTCGCGTGCGCTTTTCCCTTCGGCGATTCGTCGCGTGATGTAGTCGCGTGCCGCGGGGTCGTGCTGGCGGCGGTGGAGAATGACGGTGTGGACGGCGCGGTTGAGTTGGCGGTCGCCGCCGCGGCTGAGGCGGTGGCGGATCGTCTGACCGCTCGAGGCTGGTAGCGGCGCGACGCCGGCGAGGCGAGCGAAGGCGGCCTCGGAGCGGACGCGATCTTCGTGCGGCCAGGTGACGATCAGTTGCGCGGCGATCAGCCCTTCGGCCGTAGTGATGAGCACCGCGTCAGCGGGCGGTCAGGGTTCGCTAACCCTGTGAAAGCGGCGCGGATTGGCGTATAGGGTCGAAGCATGCGCGACCTCGGCGTCTTCGGTGCTGCGATCCTGCTGGCCTCGGTCGGGCTGCTCGGCGCTCTTCTGTCGGCGAAGCTCAGCAGCCGGTTCTCGATTCCGGCGCCTGCGGTGTTTCTGATCGTGGCAGCGCTCGCTTCCGATCTGTTCCCGTCGCTGAACGTCTCGATCCTGACCGTCGAGCGAATCGCGACCGTCGCGCTGGTCGTGATCCTGTTCGACGGCGGCGCGTCCATCGGCTTGCAGCGATTCCGGGCGGCCGCAGGCCCGATCGCCGCTCTGGGGATCGTCGGCACCTTCGTGACCGCCGGAGCGATGGCGGTGTTCGCACATTGGACGCTCGGGGTCGACTGGACCATCGCCGCTCTTCTCGGTGCGGCAGTCGCGCCCACCGACCCCGCCGTGATGTTCTCGGTCTTCGGCGGCCACGAGGTCAGCGGGCGGACGGGAACGATTCTCGAGGGGGAATCGGGTGCGAATGACCCGGTTGGAATCGCCCTCGTCATCGGGATCGTCGAGCTCGCCACGCATGCCGATGCGACCCCTTGGATCGTCGTCAGAGAGTTCTCGATCCAGATGGCGGTGGGACTCGCGGTGGGCGCCCTCGGCGGGGTCGGGATGGGGATGCTGCTGAAACGCCTCACGCTCCCGAGCTCGGGCCTCTACACGCTGCGGACGCTCGCTGGCGCCGGGATCGTCTACGGCGTCGCCACGGTCGCGCACGGCTCCGGCTTCCTCGCCGTGTTCATCGCCGGACTCGCAGTCGGCGACCTGCGCGTGCCGTTCCGGGCGGAGATCGAGATCTTCCAGGACGCGCTCTCCTCCCTCGCCGAGATCGTCGTCTTCGTCGCGCTCGGGCTGACGATCGCGATCTCCGACATCGGCGCGACGCACTGGGGCCAGGGCCTCCTCCTCGCAGCTGTGCTCGCGCTCGTGGTCAGACCCGTCGTCGCCGGGCTCCTGCTCCTGCCGGCGCAACTTCGCCATGGTGAGCGGGCCTTCATCGCATGGGGAGGCTTGAAGGGCGCGGTTCCCATCCTGCTCGCGTCATTCGCCGTCCAGCAGCACGTCCACGACGCGCACCTCGTCTACGAGCTCGTGTTCATCGTGGTTCTCGCGTCGGTCGTCGTCCAGGGCGGAACCATGCGGCCCGCCGCCCGACGATTCGGCGTCCACTTCGAGCCGACGCCCGCCTCATCCGTCGGCGTCACATCGCCGATGTAGCTCTTGCTGCGCGACTCTCAACCGAGATGGAGTCCGGGCAGGTAAGCCGCCTACCACGCCCGAGCATCCGCCAGAGGAACCGGCCTTCACCCGCAAAGCGACTCCCAGCCGGTGCCAGCGCCGAGCATATGGAGCTCGCTCGGCCTCCCGCTAGGGAGTTCGTGAGCGTTTTCTCACACAAGTGCGGCGGCGAGGCTCGTCGCCGTTCTCAACGGCCCACGACCAACCCCGGTGTCGGCCGGTCAACAGGACCGGGGTGTTGCCAACAAAGGCTGCGCGATGCCGGGCAACTGTCCCCGAATCCTGTCCCCGGCTTGGCTGCGTCAGTCTTGGGATCGGCTGCGGTCGACCAGGTCGAAGAGCGCGACCGCGAGTGGCACTGCGATCCAGAATTGCTGCACTCCGGCCCGGCGGAGATCGCGAGGGAGGTCGGCGTCGCGAAGCTCGGCTTCGAGCGCTCCGGGCCTCGAGAGCGACTGGGCGTGGTGTGCGAGCGGGATGTAGTTGATCCCGGCCCCGACGAGCCAGGCTCCGAGCGCGAGCATCCAGCCGGATCCGCTGGCGATCACGTACGCGCCGAGGCCGGTGCAGCCGATCGCGCCGAGGAAGAACTCGGCCCGGATGATCCTGCGGCGGCGGATCGTGCCCGCGGTTCCCCACATGTCGAGCGCTGCCAAGCGCCGGACGGCGAGCCGGCTCATCTCGTCGACTGTGGGAAGGCCATGATTCGGTCGACCATCTCGTCGACGAAGCGGTCGAGCGGTGGCCAGGGGAAGCCGGGTCGCGCGATGCGGGCGAGCACGATTCCGTGTTCGGCGGTCCAGATCAGCGCGGCGAGCCGGAAGGGGTCGTCGTGGGGTTGGGAGAGGCCTGCTTGGAGGCAGCGCTCGACTGCGGCGACGAGGTTGTCGAATGCGCGGCGGCCGGGGGTTGCGTTCGTGTCGTCGGCGACGGTTGCCTGCGGGAGGTCTGCCTGGAACATCAGCTGGTAGAGGTGTGGGTGGTCGAGTGCGAAGCGGCAGTAGGCGCGGCAGCGCTTCCGGAGCTCGTCGGCCGGATCGGTTGCGCGCTTGCCTGCGTTGGCGGCGGTGGTGGCGAGCTCGGTGAAGCTGCGCTCGACGACGGCAGCGAGCAGGTGGTCGAGATCGGGGAAGTGGAGGTAGATCGAGGTCGTCGCGATCCCTAGGCGGCGGGCGACCGCGCGCAAGGACAGCTGCTGGTTCTCCTCCACCAGCGCGATCGTGGTGGCGATCAGGTCGTTGCGGAGCAGGTCGCCCTGACCGCGTTTGTTGCGTTGTCTGGTCTGTGGCGGCTTGTCGAACAGGCTCACGAGGCGATGCTTGCAGGCGCCGCGGTTGCCGGGCCCGCGCTGGCCGTGCGCGGTCGCCTCACCAGCGTGCCTCCACTCAGCGCGACCACCGCAGCTGCGATCAGCCAGAGGACGGCCGCGTAGCCGGCGTACCAGAGCGCCTCCTGTCCGGGACTGACCGCCGGGGCGCCGAGCACGACCAGAAAGCCGGTCGAGGAGGCGTGCAGGGATTGGGCGATGCGCAGGCTGCCCGTGCTGGTGTAGACCCAGGCGATCAGCACGCGCAGCGCGGCGATCATCGCGACGAAGGCGGCGAAGAACTCGGGGAAGTAGTGGCCGTGGGGGCTCGCTGCGCCGAGCGAGTCGGCCACGGGGAAGTGCCACAGCCCCCAGAGCAGACCGAGCAGCAGTGCGCCGCGTAGCGGACCGACTCCGGCGCTCATGCGCGGGTAGGCGAAGCCGGTCCAGCCGAACTCCTCGCAGAAGCCCGCCAGCACACCGGCGGCGATCCCGAGCAGGAACAGCTGCGGCGCGAACGTCGGCGAGACGAGCACGTGCAGCAGTCCGAGCACGGCCAGGATCGCGAGCGGCGGCACGAGCACGACGAGGTACCAGCGCCGCTCAACCGGCCGCCGCCACCGCGACCACAGCTCCCGCAGCGCCGGCGTACCACCGTCGGCAGCCGTCAGCGCAACGCCGGCCAGGCCGACCCCGATCACCATCACCGGGAATACCGCCAACGCCGACGTTGGTCCGCCGTGATGCGATTCACTGCTCAGTCGCGGCACGCCGATCACGCCCAGCGCGACAGCCGAAAGGGCGCACGCAATTCCGAAGAAACACGCGACCGGCCAACGCCGAACAACACCGATCGGGATCCTCACCACGAGCTGCGTTCGTTCGTCCGCCATCACGCTACGCCAGTAGCCTAACAGGCGTAGTGTAAGAGGATCAAGGCGCGCGGAGACGACGCGCATCAATGGCCGCCGACGGTCGCTGACCGATCGACGCCCGACGACGACCACCACGCGTACCCGCCTTGCGCTGAACGAGAAAGCGACCTCGTCCCGTGCTTGCCGACGCCCTCTGACGGGCTCGAACCGTCGACCTCCTCACCATCGCAGCTCGTTGATGCACGTGGGCCGAGAGGTTCACGAGCACGACCTGTCCGCACGGCTCGGTGGGCCGAGCGGCTCGGGGTTGAGCCGCCCGTTTGCCCCACCGATCGAAGTCCTGGCAGGCGTTCGAACATCGCAACCTAGCGAAGCGACGCGAAGCCGGCGCGGAGCTCTTCCGTGAACAGCTGCGGCTCCTGCCAGGCCGCGAAGTGGCCGCCGCGGTCGACGTGGTTGTAGTAAACGAGGTTCGGATAGGCCCGCTCGGTCCAGCTGCGCGGCGCCTGGTACAGCTCCTTCGGGAACACGCTGACCGCAACCGCGACGTTCGGGCTCACGCCCTTCGCGTTGAAGAACCCGAGCGTGTTCTCCGTGTACAGCCGCGCCGAGGACACGCCGGTGTTCGTCAACCAGGTGTAGGTGATGTTGTCGAGCACCTCGTCGCGGGTGAGGTTGTCGACCGGCGCGCAGTCGACGAACGCCTGGGTGATGTCCTCGAGGCTCCACTTGTCGTGGTCGAGCATCCAGGCGGCGAGGCCGGCCGGCGAGTCGGCGATCCCGTACAGCGTCTGCACCCTGATCGCCATCTCGACGGCGTAGCTGACGCCGGCGGTGTAGACGAACGTCAGCCGCTCGTAGGTGGCCTGCTCCTCCGGCGAGAGGCCATCCGGCATCGGCTCGACGTGGAGTGGACCGAACCGGCTGTTGATCTCGGGCGGCAGGATGCCGGGCATGTTCGAGTGGATGCCGATCAGCTCGGGTGGGGCCTTCACGCCCATGATGTCGGTGATGAGTGCGCCCCAGTCGCCGCCCTGTGCCACGTATTGGTCGTAGCCGAGCCGCTTCATCAGCTCGATCCAGGCCTTGGCGATCCGGTCGACGTCCCAGCCCTTCTCTGCCGGCTTCCCCGACGATCCGTAACCGGGAATCGACGGGATCACGACGTGGAACGCGTCGGCGGAGGTGCCGCCGTGGGCGGTCGGGTTGGTCAGCGGCTCGATCACGCTCAGGAACTCGACGACGGAGCCGGGCCAGCCGTGCGTGAGGAGCAGCGGAAGCGCGTCTTCGTGCTTCGACCGAAGGTGGATGAAGTGGATGTCGAGGCCGTCGATCTCGGTCAGGAACTGCGGATGGGCGTTCAGGCGCCTTGCGATCCGGGTGAGGTCGTACTCGCTTCCCCAGTAGCGCACGAGCGCCTCGATCGTCGCGAGCGGCACGCCCTGCGAGGCATCCGTCACGGTTTCCCGCTCGGGCAGACGTGTGGCAAGCACCCGGCGACGGAGATCGTCCAGGGCATCGTTCGAAAACGCGACGTCGAAGGGCCTGATCGCTGTCGCCTCGGTTGTCTTGTCCGTCGTGACGGCCATGTGGTTCTCCTTCCGATAGATGACGGAGGGAGCCTGGCTTGACCCGTCCAACCACCGCGCCAGTCAAACCACTGGCCTGCCACTGGTTCTCGGAGCTCGTGGCGCCGGCCTTCTTTCGATCCGTCTGCCCGCAGTTGCGGGGCTGTGCCGTCGCGTCAGCGAGGCATCGTCGGCCGGTCGCAGCTCCTGGCACGAGCTTCCGCGTCGCTACGCGAGCGTCGGTTCACGTTCGCCGGATTCGATGACCGTGTGGAGCGCGGTGCGCGAGCTGATTCCGAGCTTCGCAAAGACTTTGCGCAGGTGCCATTCGACGGTGCGTGGGCTGAGGAAGAGCATGGCGCCGATCTCCGCATTGGAGAGTCCGTCGCGGGCGAGCCGAGCGATCTGTTCCTCCTGCGGGCTGAGTTGGTCCCGCGTCTCGGCCGTGCGTTTGCGCAGCCTCTCTCCCGTTGCGACGAGCTCCCGCCTTGCGCGCTCGGCGAACGCTTCCATCCCGAGTGATTCGAGCATCTCGTGGGCTGTGTGCAGCTGTTCACGCGCGCTACGGCGCCGGCCCTCACGGCGCAGCCATTCTCCGTAGAGGAGGTGCGCGCGAGCGAGTTCTGTGCGCACGCGCGTCCGACTCAGCCGCTCGACCGCCTCGCGGTAGAGGTCGTCGGCGACCGGCCCGTCGCTGAGCAGCGCCCGGCAGCGGGCCTCGATGCCGAGGGCGAGGTCGTTACCGCACGGCTGCGTTGTCTCCGCGAGCTGCTCGAGCCCGTGTCGGGCGCGTTCGGGGTTCCCGGAGCGCACGGCCGCTTCTACAAGCTCGGGCAGTGCCCACATCGAGAACCAGGGCTCGAAAGTGTTCGCCGCGGCTCGGAGGGCCGCGGATAGGGCAGCCTCGTACCGACCGAGGCCGTTGTAGAGGACTGCGGCCGCCCACTGCGCGTTGCTCGCCGCCAACGCCTGTCCTGCACCCGTCGCTTGTTCGACCGCACCCGCGATGAGTGCGGAGACTTCAGCTTCCCTTCCCTGCAGCGAGCGGAGCCTCAGCAGGGTGTACGGCGCGATCCGGTTTCCGGTCGCCGCCGCCACGTTCTCACTCTCCGCCGCGAGTGAAGCGGCACCGGCGAAATCACCAGTCCAGGCGCTCGCCAATCCCAGTGCGGCCAGATGGATTGGCAGCTCGGACAGCACGCCCGCTTCCCGGACGAGCCGGAGCTGCCTCGCGGAGATGCTGCGCGTGCTGGCGTCGTCCCAGACGGCGTCGCTGGCGCCGGTCGCCAGCCAACCCCATCGCAGGACGTCCTCGACGGGTATGTCTGCGAGCGCTTTCGCCGCGTGCTGCAACGTCGGAGTTGCTGCGGCCCGTCCGTCGGTGGTCAGCATCGCGAGGCCGTCGAGCAGCAGGTGGAGGGGACGCGAAGTCTGTGGCGGCGGAGGGAGAGCCCGGATCGAGCGACAAAGCTCGAGCATGAGGTCTGCTCCTGCGAGCGGGCCCGCGAAGACCGCTGCTCCCCAGGCGGTGAGGTAGGTCTCGCGGGCGAGTTCTAGATCGAGCGGTTGAAGCCGCCGTGCAGCTTCGAGAAGCAGCTGCGGAGCGTCGCTGCCGAAGCCCGAGGCGAAAGCAACGTGGCCGCGCACGAGGTCGACTCGTGCACGCTGGAACGCCTCAAGCGGGCCTGCCTCCGCCGTGGCCAAGAGCGCGCGAACGGCATCGAACGCGCCCGCGCGCAGACTGGCTTCTGCGGCGGCCAGCGCACGCTCCGCACGTCGTCCGGGGTCGACTGTCAGCTCAACAGCGCGCTGCAGAAACCCGGCCGCGGCGGCGACACCGCCACGCGCCTGAGCTCGGCCGGCAGAGCGCTCGAGCTCGACGGCGACTGTCTCGTCTGGTCCCGGTGCGGCTCGGGCGCGATGCCACGCACGCCTATCAGGATCCGTGTCGGGGTTGGTGGCGTCGGCGAGAGCGCTATGAACGTGTTGGCGGTCAGTCTCCGAGGCGGCCCGGTATACGGCCGACCGCACGAGTGGGTGCTCGAACTCGACCCGCGCCCCGATCTCGAGCAACCCGGCGGCCGTTGCAGGCTCGGCCGCTGCCATGTCCACGCCGAGAGTCTCGGCCGCGAGCCGGAGCAGCACGGGGTCCCCGAGCGGCTCCGCAGCCGCGACAAGGACGAGCAACTGGGTGTCAGGGGGGAGGCGGAGAAGTCGTCGGACGTAGCTCTGCTCGATCTTGCCGGCCACGGTTGGGACGACGGGCAATCCGAAGCCCCCGGCAAGGTCGACGCCGCTCCAGGTGCGCGGGAGTTCGAGGAGCGCGAGCGGGTTGCCATGGCTCTCGGCGACGATCTGGTCGCGGACGGCCTCGTCCATCGGCCCATGCACGTGCTCGAGCAGCAGGGTGCGCGCGTCATCGTCGGCGAGGCCGGCAATTGTGAGCTCGGGCAGCCCCGCGAAGACATGGTCGCCGCTTTCAGTCCGAGCGACACAGACGATGAGGACGCGCTCGGCGAGGAGACGGCGGCCAACGAAGGCGATGATCTGTTCGGAAGCCTGGTCGAGCCACTGTCCGTCCTCGACGATGCAAAGGAGCGGTTGGCGCTCGGCAGCGTCGGCGACCAGCGTCAGCGTGGCAAGGCCGACGAGGAATCGATCAGGCGCAGGACCAGAGCTCAAGCCGAATACCGTTCTAAGCGCGTCCCGCTGCGGGGGCGGAAGGTGATCCACGCGATCCAGCATCGGGGCGCAGAGTTGGTGGAGTCCGCTATAGGGAAGCTCCAACTCCGACTCGACACCAACAGCCTTCGTCACCTGCCAGCCCGAGGCTCCGTCGGAGAGATAGCTCACCAACGCGCTCTTGCCCACGCCGGCAGCCCCACGGAGGACTGTAACGCGACTCCGGCCGCCGAGTGCGTCGGCCAACAGCTCGTCGAGCACTCGACACTCGTTGCGACGTCCGACGAGTCTCACGGCGCCTCCCGGCCCGAGACGAACCCTTGGAAGAAGTGATCCTAGCCACCGTGAGGCCGGCCGGGCTTGGCGGCCACGGGGGTGTGGGCGGCGAAGAGCAACCTGTTCGGGGCATCGCCCTCCGCGGTCGTCGCCGAGTCCTAGTCCGCGTAGCTCCTGCGGGAGAGGAGCGGAGAAGGCGGTATGCGTGTGCGGCCCAGGATGTCCTCGTCGACGAACGCGAACTCGTCCGCGTAGCACCAGCACCACTCTTCGCCCGGCTCCAGCGACCGGATGATCGGGTGCGAGGCCGCCCTTGCATGTGCGGTCGCGTGCCGGGCGGGGGAGTCGTCGCAGCATCCGACGTGGCCGCAGATCAGACAGATGCGGAGATGCAGCCACTCGCCGCCTGTGCGCAGGCAGTCCTCACACCCGTCGACAGAATCGGGCAGCTCGGTGACGTGAATCCGGTCGACGTGCGAGCAACTGCCGGTCGCGTCGCTCATCAGCCGGCTGTTCCTCGCCCGAGCGTGGCCGGAGTCGGTGCTGCGTTCGTCGCTGCCGTGTCTCCTCTCCGACGATGCGCGACGGGCTCTGTGGTGGACTCGAGTTCGGCGGTTCGCATCGGGACGTTCGCGGCGGCGTAGGCATCGGGCGCGTCGAGCGTCTCGGCATCGAGGAGCGCGTGCGTGAGGCCGTCGAGTTGTTCGCGATGGTCGTTGAGCAGCTCCGTGACCTCGGCGTGAGCGCCGTCGACGATCCGCTGCACTTCCTCGTCGATCAGCCACTGTGTCCGGGGCGAGGCTTCGCCGGCGCCGGTGAGCAGGGAGTTCTGGCCGTCGCGGGAGATGAGGACTCTCGGCCCGAGCTTGTCGCTCATGCCCCAGCGGCCGACCATCTGGCGTGCGATCTGGGTCAGCTGCTCGAGGTCTGATTCGGCGCCGGTGGTGATCTCTCCGTAGACGACCTCCTCGGCCACGCGTCCGCCGAGCGAGACCTTGATCTTCGCCTCGAGCTCCTCGCGGGAGTAGGAGACGCGGTCGCTGTCGGGGGTGGAGAGCGTCACGCCGAGCGCCTGTCCGCGCGGGATGATCGAGACCTTCCGCACCGGGTCGGCTTCCGGGGTGAGCATGCCGACGAGCGCGTGGCCGGACTCGTGATAGGCGGTGCGCTCGCGGTCTTCCGCGCCGAGGACGATTCCGCGCGGTGCGCCGAGCAGGATCTTCTCCAGCGAGTCGGTGAAGTCGGCCATCCGGACCCGGTCGTGGCCGCGGCGCGCGGCGAGCAGCGCCGCCTCGTTGGCCAGGTTCGCGAGGTCGGCGCCGACCATCCCTGGTGTGCTCGAGGCGAGGGCCTCGAGGTCGACGTCGCCGGCGAGCGGCAGCGATCGCGTGTGTACCTGGAGGATCTTCAGGCGGCCGTCGCGATCGGGAGGCTGGACGGCGACGCGGCGGTCGAAACGGCCCGGCCGCAGGAGGGCGGGGTCGAGGATCTCGGGGCGGTTGGTGGCGCCGATGACGACGACCGCCTGGGTCGACTCGAAGCCGTCCATCTCCGTGAGGATCTGGTCGAGCGTCTGTTCGCGCTCGTCGTTGGCGCCGCTGAGCCCGGCCGAGCCCTGGCGGGAGCGGCCGACGGCGTCGAGCTCGTCGATGAAGATGATCGAGGGCGCCGCCTCTTTCGCCTTTGCGAACAGGTCGCGCACGCGCGAGGCGCCGACGCCGACGATCGCCTCGATGAACTCGGAGGCGGCGATCGAGAAGAACGCGGCCTGCGCCTCTCCGGCGACGGCGCGGGCGACGAGTGTCTTGCCGGTGCCGGGCTGGCCGAAGAGCAGGACGCCGTGGGGGATGCGGGCGCCGAGGCGGACGTACCGGTCGGGCATCTTGAGGAAATCGACGATCTCGGTCAGCTCGGCCTTCGCTTCGTCGATGCCGGCCACGTCGCCGAAGGTCACCTGGATCTTCGCCGGGTCGACGCGCCGGGCCTGTGTGCGGCCGAAGGTGCCGAGTCCTCCGAGACCGCCTGCTGCGGATTGCGCGCGGCGCGCGAGGAACCAGAACAGGCCGACGAACAGCAGTGTGGGACCGAAGCCCAGCAGTAGCTCACCGAGGAGCGACGTGCCCGGGTTCGGGTTCTTGGCGTTGACCTCGACGCCGGCGGACTGGAGCTGCTTGGTGAGCGTGGCGTCGTCCCAGAAGGTCGGGACTTCTGTCGAGAAGAGCGTTGTCGACGTGTCGCTGCCGGGCGGGTACGCAAGCTTGCGCGTGAAGGTGCCGCTGATCGTGTTCCCCTTGGAGGAGATCGACTTCACGCGGCCGGCGTCGAGCTGGCGGAGGAAGTAGGGGCTGAACGGAACCTTCACCCGCGGCTGCCCCGATGACTGCGCCATCAGCACTGCGGCCCAGTTGACCGACAGCACGACGAGCAGGACGATCCAGAACCAGGGCACCCGGTGGGGCGGGCGAGGTTTGTGCTCTTCCGGCATCCCGCGCCCGTCGGGTGCTGGCGCGACGCGCCAGCGGCCCTTGTCGCGCGGCATGGGTGGCGGCACCGCCTTGTCGGCCTCGTCCATCGCGCTACCCGAATGTGAACACGTACGCCTCGGCGCCGCGCTCGTCGAAGGTGATCTCGAGCGTTCGCTCCCGGACGCGGTCGCGCTGGCGCACGAGCTGGTACAGCCGCCCGTCGTCGATCAGCCCGGTTCCGTGTCCGTCGACGTCGACGCCGCTGTCGCGACCTGGCGGCTCGCCGTCGAGTCGGACATGGAACGGGATCGGCGCGCTCGCCGAACGGGACAGGACGAGATGCGCGTCACGCGCGTAGAACCGGAAGACGAGGCTGCCGCCCGGCTCGTCGAGGACGACACGCTCCGCAGCCGTCGTCCATACGCCGGCGGTGCCCCATCGGTTGAGCCGCAGATGCTCCGTCGTGGCCGGCAGGTCGCCGCGGGCGTAGCCGAGATACGTCTCCGGCGAGCGGAGGTTGTCCCAGTCGGCCTCCGCCTCGACGCCGTCCGCCTCGACGGGGGTGCGGTCGCGTTGGACGCCGAGCAGTCGCTGGATCTCTCGCTCGGATTGCTCGTAGCGGCCCTCGCCGAAGTGGTGGTCGCGGATGATCCCATCGCGGTCGACGAGGTAGAGCGCCGGCCAGTAGTGGTTGTCGAACGCGCCCCAGATCGCGTAGTCGTTGTCGAGCGCGACCGGGTAGTCGATCCCGCGCTCGGTCACCTGCTGCCGCACTCGATCGCGTTCATGCTCGAACGAGAACTCCGGCGTGTGCACTCCGACCACGACCAGGCCGTCCTCGCGATAGGCACGCGCCCAGGCGCGGATGTACGGCTCGGTGCGCAACCAGTTGATGCAGGTGAAGGTCCAGAAGTCGACGAGCACGACGTGGCCGCGCAGGGCGGCGGAGTCGAGCGGCTCCGAGTTGAGCCAGCCGGTCGCCCCTTCGAGCGCGGGCATGTGGAGGCGCTGGAAGATCGCCATCAGCGCGTCGTCCCGAACGCCCTGCGGAGCTCTTCGCCGAAGCGGCCGGCGTCGATGGGGAATGGGCGGACATCCGGTGCCCGGGACGGCCGTTCCACTGTGACTGACATCTGCGCCTCCTCTCGTCTGCCGACGAGTCGAGGCTCCCACGTGAGGCCCCGTGTCGCACCCGTCGAGGCCCGGGTCTGCTCCCTGGTCGCGCGGTTCACGGCGGGATTGCGCAGCGCGACCCGGGAGGCGATGGGCGCGACTGGATCGACCGTGTCGCGACGGGGATGTACGGGCGAGACGCTCACGGTTCGCGCAGCCGGATGACCAGTGCCCGGGCCAGGGCGGCCACGGGCGCGATGGGCACGTGAGAGGGGCAGTCTTCTCGAAATGGCGAGCGTAGAACTGCGGGCGACCGAAGACGCTGCGGGAGCGACGGCCGTGTCGAGGAGCGGCCCCGGGGCTCCCGGGGCGTGACGTTCTTCACCCAGCATGGACTGCCGTTGCTGTTTGCGGCGGTTGGCGTCGAGTCGTTCGGGATCCCGGTGCCGGGGGAGACGGCGCTGGTCGCCTTCGGCGTCCTCGCGGCCCAGGGCCACTACTCGATCGTGACCGTGATCGCGGTTGCAGCGGCCGCCGCGGTCGTCGGCGACAATCTCGGCTTCTGGCTCGTCGGCCGCCGCGGCGGCCGGGCTCTGATCGCGCGCTATCCGTGGCTCGAGCGGCACGCGCGGCGCGGGCTCCCGCGCGCCGAGGCGCTGATCGACCGCTACGGCGGCCGCGCCGTGTTCTTCGGGCGCTTCGTGTCGCTCCTGCGGGAGACGGTCGCCTGGGTGGCCGGCCTCGCCGGCATGTCATGGCCCCGGTTTCTCTTCTGGAACGCGTTCGGCGGGATCGTGTGGGCGAGCGGGGTCGGCCTGCTCGCCTATTTCGGCGGCAAGGCCCTCGCCGACACAGTCGGCCGTTACGGCCTCTACGCAGGCGCTGCGCTCGTCGTCGTGGCGGTGCTTGGCGCGGCGGGGCCGAGGCTGCTCGCTCGCCCCCACCGTGGTGATCTCTCGCGCGATGCCGGCCGGGGGAGGAAGGCGTCGTGTTGATGCGGCAGCGAGGGAGAGTGGCCGAATGAAGCACCTCATGACCGTCGTCGCCCTCGCGGCGGCAATCGGAGCCGCCGGTGGAGGTGGAGCGACGGCCGCCGAGCCGGCAGGGGGTTGCGACGCGCGCAACACGGTCGTCTGGCTTGAAGCGCGTGGCGACCCGGGAGCAGGCAGCGCCTGGTACACGCTCGGCCTGACGAATCTTTCGGCGTACCGCTGCAGCCTGCGTGGCTACCCGGGCGTCTCCGCCGTTGACCTTGGCGGGCGCCAGCTCGGCTCGGCCGCGGGACGCAACCCGCGGACGCCGGTGCGAACAGTGGTCTTGAACCCTGGAGGTTCGGCCCGGTTCCTGTTGCAGGTGAACGACCCGGGCTTCTTCCCGCGCGGTGCCTGCCCGCCGGCGACGGCGGCCGGGCTGCGTGTCTACCTCCCGAACGCCACGAGAGCGAGCGTGGTGCCGGTCCCGTTCCGTGCCTGCTCCCGCAGCGGGTCGGTGTTCCTCCACGCGACCGCCGTGAAGGGGTAGGGGCCGTGTCTCAGCGGGGAGTGGCTCTGATGACGCGAAGCTGACGTCGTTGCAGCTCGCTCGCCGGAACACGTACGACGTCCAGGCCGTAACAGTCCTCGATTTCGACCATCGCGTCTTCGCCGTTTCCATTGGCTTGGACGACCCGGTAGAGGAACACCTCGTCGGTCAGATAGACGTCGGCTCGGCCGACGTCCTCGGCGACGGTGTGTTCCGACGCCGCAGGCTCGTCTTCGCGGGCGGCGCCAGAGAGCGCTCGCATCTTCGTGGCCCTCCTGGGAGATCGTGAGGGCACTCTGCGCGGTTCCGGACGCCGGGGTGACCGCAGTCGGCCGCTGATCTGTCGCGAGAACTACGTATCCGTCGCGGCAGGCCGCCGACGTGAGTTTCCCGGTGCCTGCGGCCCCGAGCGCCTGGGTGTCCCCACCGTGGCCGGCACCCGCGTGTCGACCCGGGATGCCACGGGCGCGAGAGGCGGCCCGGGACGCGACGCTTCCGGCAGCACGAAACCAGACAGGGAGGTCGCCATGAGCAGCAAGGCGCAGGAGGGGCACAACCGCACGTCCGCCCCGTGCGAAGACGCGACCGTCGCCGTCGGCACACGCGACGGAGCCCGCGCTCGCGCCAGGATCGCGCTCGGCGTCGCCGCGCTCGCGACGGGCGTCGCCATCGCCGCGGCCGGAGGCGCCCGTGCCGACTCGACGCCCGTCGGTCCTCTGCCGGCGGGTCCGGTCTCCACGATCACGACGCACACGAACCAGCTCGTCGCGGTTGCGCTTCCGCACGCGTCGAAGGGGTCCGGGCTCGTCTGGAGGCTCGCACGGCAGTACGACTCGCACGTCATCCGGCAGATCTCCGAAGCCGACGTCGGCACGAGCGTCGTCCTGGTCTTCAAGGTCATCCATCGCGGCAGCACCTCGCTCGTCTTCGCCCTCACCCGCGGGGATACGTCGGCGAAGGCCGTGAAAGCGGTGACGCACAAGATCCGCTCGGCGTGAGCAGGGAAGGGAGCGAAGAGTGACTTCCGAGAGCACTCCGCTACGCCTGCCCCTGACCCGCGATCAGACGGGGACGCTGCTCGGGCAGACGATGGGTCTGGTGGCCGTGACGGCGGCGTTGTTCGCGCTCGGCGCGTACCTCGGCCGCGACATCGCCTACCAGTGGGGCTGGCTGTTCTTCATCGGCTCCTTCCTGCTCCTGATCGGCGTCAACGTCGCCGCACAGAGGTCCGAACAGGCGGCGATCACGCTGCTGTTCGGCTTCGGCCTCCTGATCGGGCTGGCGACGGCGCCGACGATCGCCTACTACGCGTCCGCCGATCCCCAGGCCGTATGGGAGGCGGGCGGGGGAACGGCGCTCTTCGTCGCCGGCTTCGGAGCCGCCGGATACGCGACACGGCGCGACCTCTCCAGACTGGCACGCGGCCTGTTCTGGGCGCTGTTGGCGTTGATCGTGTTCGGGATCGTGGCCGTCTTCGTCCAGATCCCGCACGGCGCGCTCGTCTACGCGGTTGTCGGCCTCGTCGTCTTCGCCGGGCTGACCGCGTTCGACTTCCAGCGGCTGCGGCAGAGCAGGGACATCCGCACTTCGCCGCTCCTCGCCGCCTCGATCTTCCTCGACATCCTCAACGTCTTCCTCCTACTGCTGTCACTCTTCGGCAGGGAGTCATGAGCGGCTAGGCTCCCTCCGGTTGTTCGAGCGCGGCGATGCCGCTCAGGTCGACGCAGGCCGTCGCGCCCCGCTCGATGAGCACCATCAAGATGCCGCCGCAGCGAGGGCAGCGGGCGACCGTGCCGGGGGCGCGCGTGAAGACTGCGAGTTGTGCGACGCGATTGACGGAGGCACAGGCGCCGCAGGTCGCCGTCGCAGCGGTCGCCTCGAATCCGAAGACTTCGAACAGCGGAGCTGCGAGGGCATTCCCGTCGAGCGGGGCCGATGTCGGTTGCGAGCTCACGACGTTCCCCCGTCCATCGTCAGCCTCCAGTCGGTCCGAATCGCTCGGTTCTGATCCGGTCGGGGTCGTAGCCGAGCTGGACGAGTAGGTCGGCGGCGGTCTCGACGAAGCCGGTCGCTCCGCAGACGTAGACGAGCGGGCGCTCGGCGGGCGGCCACGCAACCTCTTCGAGGAGCGCGCGGTCGATGCGGCGCCGGTACCCTCGCCAGCCCTCCGGCCAGGAACGCGTGAGCGTGAGACGGATCTCGACTCCGGTGAGACCGGCAAGCTCGTCTCGATAGGCGACGTCGTCGAGCGTCCGCACGGAGTAGAGAAGGCGTAACGGCACCCGGCTCTCGATGGCGGAGTGGTGGCGGAGCATCGCCCGCAGAGGAACGACTCCGGAGCCGCCGCCGAGGAGGAGCAGCGGCCCGCCGAGCTCGGCGTGCCAGACGAACCAGCCGCCTACGGGCCCACGAAGCTCGAGGCGGTCTCCGACGCGGAGCTCGTCGACGAGATACGGAGAGACCTCGCCGTTATCGAGCCGCTCGACGGTGAGCACGACGTGCTCGTCCTCGGGCGCGGAAGCAATCGAGTAGCTGCGCTGCGCCTGGTAGCCGTCCTCGGCGGTCAGGCGCAGATCGACGTGCTGGCCGGCGCGGTGGCCCCGCCAGTCGGGAAGGTCGAGGACGATGCTTCGCGCCCGTGCCGTCTCCTCGACCAGCTCGATCACGGTCGCGACCTGCCAGGTCAGTCGCCGCGGTAGCGCTGCTCTTTCCACGGGTCGCCGTAGTTGTGGTAGCCGAAGCCCTCCCAGAAGCCCGGTTCGTCCTCCTCGAGCAGCCGGAGCCCGCGCACCCACTTGGCGCTCTTCCAGAAGTAGAGATGCGGCACCAGCAGGCGCGCCGGCCCTCCGTGCTCGGGGTCGAGCGGCTCTCCGTCGTAGGCGTAAGCGATCCACGCCTTGCCACCCAGGAGGTCGTCCAGCGGCAGGTTCGTCGTGTAGCCCCCGTCGCTGAAGGCGAGAGCGTACTCCGCTGCCGTTTCGACCCCGTCGAGGAGCGTGTCGAGCGAGACGCCCGCCCACGTCGTGTCGAGCTTCGACCACCCCGTCACGCAGTGGATGTCGACGCTCACCGTCTCGCTCGGGAGCGCCTGCAGCTCATCCCAGCTCAAGCGGAGCGGCTCGTCCAGGGCGCCCGCGACCTCGAAGGTCCATCGATCGAGCGGCGTCCGCGGTGTGGGGCCTGCCGAGAGCACCGGGAAGTCGCCGGTGACGTACTGGCCGGGCGGGACGCGCGCCGGGTCGGCTTCGAGTCGCCGACGGCCGCGGAAGCCACGCGAGAAGCTGCTCACGGCTGTACCTGGATGCGCTGCCTTCGCAGCAGAATCGGGTTGTCGCTCACCGAGACGTCCACGGCTCCCAGGATCGCGCTCCGTACGGGCTATCGCGCCCGGGGAAGTCCCTGGTTCGTGCCCTGGCTCTGCCGGCGCCTTCAGGCTCGCGCCGGCGGACGGTCTTCCCCCGGGAGCGCAGCGGCGAGCTGCCGCCGAGAGCTGATGCCGAGCTTCGTGAAGACCTTGCGCAAGTGCCACTCGACGGTTCGTGGGCTGAGGAAGAGCTGCGCGCCGATCTCCGGATTCGAAAGCCCGTCCCGCGCAAGGCGCGCGATCTGGGCCTCCTGCGGCGACAGCTGCTCCGGGGCCTCGCCGTCCCGCCTTCGCGCGGTGGCCCCGGCCGCCTCGAGCTCGCGCCGGGCCCGGTCTGCGAAGCCGTCCATCGTCATCGCCGAGAAGAGCTCGTATGCGGATTCCAGTTCTCGTCGCGCATCCGCGCGGCGACTCGTCTGCCGAAGCCATTCGCCGTACAGCAGGTGCGCGCGCGCCAGTTCGGCACGCATGTGCGTGCGGCTCAAGTGTCGGATCGCCGATCCGAACAGGCCCTCGGCGGTCTCGCCCTCGGACAGGAGTGCTCGGGAGCGTGCCTCGACGCCGAGTGCCCAGGGGGTCGCCGTCGCCCGCGCCTTTGCCGTCAGTCGACCGAGCGCATCGCTCGCCAGATCGCGCTCGCCGGCTTGCGCCGCTGCCTCGATCAGCTCTGGAAGGCCCCAGTTCTCGGCGACCATCTCGCGGTGCTCGCTCGCCGAGCGGGCGGCCGCGACCGCCTCGTCGTAGTCGCCGGCGGCGTTGCAGAGCACGGCGCGTGCGTACTCGCTGATCGCGAGACCGACTCCTTCACCGCGTGATCCCGCCTCGAGGATCGTGGCCTCGATCAGGGGCCGGGCCTCGTGTGCCCGGCCTCGCCAGGCGGCGACGATCAGCGCGCCGTAGGGGGCGGACGCGATGCCTGTCGCCTCTTCGACGGAGCCCGTCTCGGCGACGCTCGACTCGGCGCCCCCGAGCTCGCCGCGGAAGACCAGCACCGGCGTTGCCGCACTCAAGGCGAGAGCCAGTTCGCTCATCGCTCCGGTCTCGCGAGCGAGTCGGAGGCTGCGCTGCGACAACGAGTGTGCGGCGGCGTCGTCCCACAACTCCAGAGCGATGACACAGCCCTGCCACAGCCAACGCAGTCGTTCCCGAGGCGAGAGCTCCTCGCCCGAGAGCTTCTCGAGCGCCTCTCGGCACGCGGGAACGGCTGTCGCGTAGTCGTCGCTGAGTTTCACGAGTGCGTCGAGCAGGAGATCGGCGGCTCTGCGGTCGCCTTCCGCCCGGCGTGGCGCGGCTCGCGCCGCCCGCGCCACATCTGCGACGCCGATGTCCTCGTTCAGGCGGGCTCCGAACAGCGCTGCCGAGAACGCATCCACGTACGTCTCGTGTGCAAGGTCGATATCCAGCGACTCCAGCCGTTGGGCGGCCGCCAGCAAGAGGGGTACCGCTTCGCTCCCTCGTCTGGATGCGAATGCGAGATGCGCGCTCAGCAGGTCGATCCGCGCCTGTTGCGGCTCCCCGACCGGCCCCTCGCGCGCGAGCGCGAGGAGCGCCCTCGCGGCATCGAATGCTCCCGCCTGGACGCTCGCGAAGGCTGCGGCGAGGGCTCGCTCGACTCGCCGCGCCGGATCCGGCGTCAGTTCGGTCGCTCGCGTGAGGAACGCCGCGGCGGCGGCCAGGCCTCCGCGGGACTGAGCGCGACCGGCCGAGCGCTCGAGCTCGGCGGCGACCTCTTCGTCGGGGCCGGCCGTCGCACGCGCGTTGTGCCAGGCGCGGCGGTCCGGATCGCTCTCGGCGTCGGTTGCCTCCGCGAGCGCACGGTGGACCCGCCGTCGTTGCTCGGCCGCTGCCGCACCGTAGGTGGCCGAGCGGACGAGGGGATGGGCGAATCCGACCCGGCCGCCGATCTGCAGCAGCCCTGCGTCCATCGCCGGGGCTGCGGACGCCATGTCGATCCCGAGCATCTTGGTGGCGCGGTGCAGGAGCAGCGGGTCGCCGAGTGGCTCTGCCGCCGCGGCGAGGACAAGCAGTTGGGTGTGAGACGGAAGTCCGAGCAGTCGCTGTGCATAGCTCCGTTCGATTCTGCTCTCGACCGGGTGGCTGACCGGAATGCCGAAGCCGCCGGCGAGATCCGCGCCTCTCCAGACGCGCGGCAGCTCGATCAGCGCGAGCGGGTTGCCGTTGCTCTCCGCGATGATCTGTTCGGAGACCGCCGCGTCGAGTGGCCCCTGGACGTTCGCGAGAAGCAGCGCTCGCGCCTCGCTGTCGCCGAGGCCGCGAATCGCCAGGTCGGGGAGGCCTGTGAGGACCTCGTCGCCGCTACCTGTCCTCGCTGCGCAGACGATCGCAATCCGCTCCGCGAGGAGGCGGCGGGCGACGAAGCCGAGGATCTGTGCCGATGCCCGATCGAGCCACTGCGCGTCGTCGACGATGCAGACGAGCGGATCGCGCTCGGCGGCGTCCGCGAGAAGCGTCAGCGCCGCGAGCCCCACCAGGAAGTGATCCGGGGCGGGGCCCGCGCTCAGCCCGAAGACCGTCGCGAGCGCGTCGCGTTGCGGCGCGGGAAGCCGGTCGAGGTGGTCGAGCATCTGCGCGCACAGCTGGTGAAGGCCCGACCAGGCGAGCTCCATCTCCGACTCCACGCCGACGGCGGTCGCAACCCGCCAACCGTCGACGCGCTCGGAGACGTACCGAAGCAGCGCGCTCTTCCCGACCCCCGCCTCGCCTCGCAGGACGATCGTGCGACTCTGCCCGGAGAGCGCGTCCGCCAGCAACCGGTCGAGTGCCCGGCACTCGCTCGGACGTCCGAGAAGCTGCAATGGCTCCGACCTGTCCTGCCTCACCGGCGCCCCCTGCGCCCTGCCCCGACGGGCGACCGACCCACCGGCGCGAGCGTACATCCCACAACCACGCCTACGGAGGACGCGGTTCGGCGGTTCGGCGCGTCGTGCTTGTCGGCGTTTCCGTCCTGGTCGGCACGCGCAAGGGCTCATTCCGGCTGGAAGCCGACGACTCCGACCTTGATGTTGTCCGGGTGCGGCTTGTGCTACGCGCCCCTGATGCAGGCCGAGAATCCGATCACGAAGAAGATCGGAACAAGCAGGATGGCGAGCGCGGCCCGCGTCTCCACGCGCTGCTCGTCTTGGGCGGCGGTCTCCGGTTGCCGGGCGATCGTTTCTCCTTCTCGTCAGTCGGAGGTCTGGGGGATCGCCAAGCCCGCGGGCGCGTCGGCGACGGCTTTCGCGGACGATTCGTCGGGGGCGAGCGCAGGTTGCTTGGCTGGGTCCGGTCCGAAGGCGAGGCCGACTATCACCCCGAGCGCAGCGAACGCAGCGGCGGCGAGCAGCACGTCGTTCAGGCCGCTGGCCGTCGCGGTGTGCGCGGCGCGGGCGACCGCGGCGCGCGTGGCGGGCGGGGCCGCGGCGGCTACCCGGGTGCCGGCGCCGGAGGCAACTGCGGCGGCCAGTCGGTGGACGGTGGCGGGCGGAGCGGACACGCCTGCCAGGTCACGCGAGCCGGCGGCGGCGACGCGGGAGGCGAAAAGGGCGCCGAACAGGGCGACGCCCGTGGCCGTACCGACCTGGCGCAGCGTGTTCGTCAGCCCCGCGGCCATCCCGGCGCGGGCCGGCTCCACGGCCGAGAGCGCAGCCGAGGCCAGGCCGGTGGACGTGATGCCCAGCCCGATTCCGGCCAGGATCAGTCCGGGCAACAGCACGAGCCACGTGGACGTGCCGGTCAGGTGAGCCATCGAGGCCAGTCCCGCCGCCGCCGCGCCCATGGCCACAGCCAGCAGCACCCGCATCTGCACCTTCCCGATCAGCCGACCGGTCAGGAGCGCAACCGTGAAGGAGGATAAGAACATCGGCAGCAGCCGGAGACCTCCCTGTACAGGTGAATAGCGGAGGGTGTTCTGCAGGTAGAGCGAGAGATAGGTGATCGTCCCGACCACCGTCGCCGAGATCGCGAACGCCACGAACCCGGTGGAGGCAAAGCTGCGGCGCCGGAACAGGCGTAGGTCGGCCATCGGGGCCGCGGCAAGGCGCAGCTCGTAGAAGACGAAGCCGGCAAAGGCCACGACCGCGGTCGCGAACAGGGCCAAGATCGTCGGGCTCGACCAGCCCAGGCCGTTCCCTCGGATCAGCGCGAACATGAGCGCGGTCAGCGCCGCGATGATCAGGGCGGTCCCCACCCAGTCGGCGCGGCCGCCGGCAGGATCACGGGATTCGCGCAGCCGGGCCACGCCGGCCGCGAACGCAGCTATGCCGATGGGCAGGTTGATGAAGAAGATGGACCGCCAGCCCAGCGTGTCGGTGAGCACACCGCCCACCAGCGGTCCGATGGCGCTGGCGCCGCCGAGCGTGGCGCCGAAGACGCCCAGAGCCCGGGCCAGGGCGGGACCGGAGAACTCCGCGCGCAGCAGGGGAGTGGCGGTAGCGAACAGCACCGCGCCGCCGACTCCCTGCAACGCGCGGAAGAGCTCGAGCGCCATCGCAGTGGTGGCCAGCGCACAGGCCAGCGACCCGAGAGTGAAGATGACAAGGCCGGCGAGGAAGAGCCTGCGCCGGCCCATCCGGTCTCCGAGCGTGGCGGCCGGCAGCAGGAAGACGGCGAGCACGAGGGCGTACGCGGCGCTCACCCATTGCAGGTCCGGCAGGCTGGCATGCAGATCCCGCTGGATCGACGGCAACGCGACGCTCACCACCGTGATGTCCAGCAGCAACATGAACGCCGCCGTGCACACCAGCAGCAAGGTCCAGCGCTGCCGGACGGTCGTCCCCGGGGCCATGGGCGCATCTCCTTCCTCGATCGCCTCGGTGCTGGAGGCGACCCGGTGATCTCTGGCTGCCCAGCCTCGCGCCACGCGCTCCGGGTCGCGCCAGTGCCAGACCCTGGCCTGGTCACGAGTGGTCGACGTGGAGACCCTGGTCGCGGGCTCGAGGTTCGGCACAGAGCCGCAGGAGATGGGCGGGGCCACGTGCCTGGCCCGAGGCACCCGTGTCTCGACCAGTGACTCACGCGGGCGCGACCGCAGAGCCGCGGTGACAGCCTGGCGAGCAGACCAAGGCACTGCTCGAAGGAGTCGAGAATGAACGCAACCCGCTCACGGCATGCGTTGCGCGCAGCTCTCTGCGCGGCGTTGGTGGCGCTGACCGTCGCCAACGCAGGCGCTGCGGCCGCCGGCCGTCGCGTCGCCGGGGCGGTTGTCGGCGCTGCTCCCGTCGTTCACATCGAGGGCGGAACCGTGCAAGGCGTGCACGTCGGTGGGGGGTATGCCTTTCACGGGCTGCCGTACGCGGCACCGCCAGTCGGGAGCCTCCGCTGGCGCCCGCCGCAACCGCCGGTTCGGTGGAAGGGCATCCGGGACGCGAGCCAGTACGGGGCGAGTTGTCCTCAACCAACCGAGCCCCTTTTCGAGCCGCCGGGTCCGCAGTCCGAGGATTGCCTCTTCCTCAACGTCTCGACGCCGACGCTTCGGCCGGATGCGAAACGGCCCGTGCTCGTCTGGTTCCACGGCGGTGGCTTCACCGAAGACGGATCTCTGAACTACGACGGCACGAAGCTCGCGGCCGATGGCCTCGTCGTCGTCACGGTCAACTACCGGCTGGGGGCACTCGGCTTCCTCGCCCACTCGGCGCTCGCTGTTCGGCCCGGTGGTGCCAGCGAGAACTACGGCCTGATGGACCAGCAGGCGGCGCTGCGCTGGGTCCAGGACAACATCCGCCGGTTCGGCGGCGACCCGCACGACGTGACGATCGCCGGTCAGTCGGCCGGCGGTGTCTCGGTGCTGGCTCACCTCGTCTCGCCGGAATCGCACGGTCTCTTCCAGCGCGCGATCGTGGAGAGTGGCGCGTTCGCGCTCGACCAGATTCCCCGCACCAGCGCAGAGGCCTTCGGCCAGAGCTTCGCCGACGAGGTGGGTTGCTCGGATCAGACCGCCGCGTGTCTGCGTCACGTGCCGGTCAGCACCCTGGTCGCTGACTTCCCGACCGCTGCGATCCCGGGCGTGGTCGACGGGAAGGTCCTCACCCAATCGATCGGCTCGGCGTTGGCCGCCGGGCGCTTCGCGCACGTACCGCTCCTCAACGGCGTGAACCAGAACGAGGAACTGATCTTCGTCGCGGGGCTCGGACTTGCGGTGAGCGGGGGGACCTTCGTGCCCGCGCCCGCACCGGGCTCGGGTACCTCCGAATCCGAGTACGAGGGCGAGATCGCGTCAGTGCTCGGCGTGTCCGCGGCCAGAGCGTCTGCGATCGCGGCCCGATACCCGCTCTCTGCCTTTCCGCTGCCGGTCCTGGCGCTGAGCACCTTGCTCTCCGACGCCAACTTCGTCTGCCCGGCTGTCCAGGTCGACAACCTGATCTCCGGAAAGGTTCCGACGTTCGCGTACGAGTTCGACGACGGGACGGCCCCGCCGATCTTCACCGGGCCCTTCTATCCGTTCGCGACGCACTCGTCCGAGATCCAGTACCTCTTCGACCAGCCGAACGCCCCATATGCCACCCCGCTGAATCCCGACCAGGAGACGCTCGCGGCCGGCATGAGGCAGGCCTGGGCGAACTTCGCCGCTGGCGGTGACCCGGCGTCGGCAGCAGTGCCCTGGCCGGCCTTCAACGGCACCTCGGACGTGCTGTCGCTCGTGGAGCCGCAGCCGCAAGTCGACACGGCCTACGCAGCGAGCCACAACTGCTCGTTCTGGGCCGCCGGGTGATGACCACGAGTCGCAGTCAGCTCGAGAAAGGAGATCTCATGAGCACGCAACTGGCAACGACGCCCCTCGACACCGCGTTCACCGACCTCATGCCGCCGGGCCGGGTCGAGATTCGCGAGGGGTACGCCGAGGTCGGTGATCAGCATCTGCACTACGTCGAGGCGGGCGAGGGGCCGCTCGTAATCCTGCTGCACGGCTTCCCCGAGTTCTGGTTCGGTTGGCGGCGACAGATCGAGCCGCTCGCAGCGGCGGGCTTCCGGGTCGTCGCGCCCGATACACGCGGCTACAACCTGTCCTCGAAGCCCGAGGGGTTCAAGGACTACGCGGTCGACCTGCTCGCCGCGGACATTCGCGACCTCATCGGCGCGCTCGGTGCGGAGTCCGCCCTGTTGGTCGGTCACGACTGGGGCGGGAGCATCGCCTGGACGGTCGCGATGAACCACCCGGAGGTCGTCGACCGGCTCGCCATCCTCAACGCGGCCCATCCGCGAAGACTTTCGGAGGGGCTGAAGCACCCGAGCCAGCTGCGGAAGTCCTGGTACTTCTTCTTCTTCGCGACACCGGGCCTGCCCGAGGAAGTGGTGCACCTCAGGGACTGGCACTTCTTCCGCCACTTCCTGCAGGACGCGAACCCGCCCTACACGCCGCAGGAGATCGAGCGCTACGTGGAGGCGTGGTCGCAGCCGGGTGCAGCGGCCGGGATGATCGACTACTACCGCGCCTCGGTGAGGCAGTCCCAGAAGGAGGCCGTTGCGAAGCTGCGGCCGATCTCTGCGCCGACGCTGGTCATCTGGGGGGAGCTCGACTCCTACCTCGGCTCCGACCTCGCCGAGCCCGAGCGCGACGACGTGCCGAACCTCGACCGCGTCGAGCGCCTCCCCGACGCGTCGCACTGGGTCCACCACGACGAGGCAGAACGGGTCAACGAACTGCTCGTCGACTTCTTCGCCGGAGGGGCATCGGGATGAGCACGACTGCCGAACCGGCCCTCGACATCCGCCCTTTCCACCTCAGCGTTCCCGACGAGCAGCTCGCCGAGCTCCGGCGCCGCATCGACTCGGCGCGCTGGCCCTCTTCGGAGCTCGTCGCGGATCGCTCGCAGGGGGTGCAGCTGAAGACGCTCCAGGAGCTCGCGCGCTACTGGGCGACCGAGTACGACTGGCGCCGAGCCGAGACGAAGCTCGACGCGCTGCCCCAGTTCACAACCGAGATCGACGGCGTGGACATCCACTTCATCCACGTCAAGTCGGCGCACGAAGACGCGCTGCCGCTGATCATGACCCACGGCTGGCCCGGCTCCATCATCGAGTTGATCGACTCGGTCGGCCCTTTGACCGAGCCGACCGCCCACGGCGGCAGCGCCGCGGACGCCTTCCACCTCGTGCTGCCCTCTCTGCCCGGGTACGGCCTATCGGCCGAGCCGGCCGAGGTCGGCTGGGACCTGTCGCGCACCGCCCGGGCCTGGGCCGAGCTGATGCGCCGCCTCGGGTACAGCCGGTACGTCGCACAGGGCGGCGACGTCGGAGCCGGCGTGACCGACACCATGAGCCGCCAGATGCCCGAGGGCCTGGTCGGCGTCCACACCAACCTGCTCGTCCCGGCGCTGAACGGCCCCATGCCGATGGACACCGACCAGGAACGCGCCGCGGCCGCGCAGATCGCCACCTTCGGGCGGACCGGAAACGGCTACTTCGTCGAGATGGCCACCCGCCCGCAGACGATCGGCTACGCCCTGCTCGACTCTCCCGTCGCCTTGGCCGCCTGGATGATCGACCACGACACCGACGCCTACTACAAGATCGCGCGCGCCTTCGTCGACGGGCAGCCCTCGGGAAACCTCACCCGCGACCACATCCTCGACAACATCACGCTGTACTGGCTGACGGGCACCGGTGCTTCGGCGGCCCGCTCGTACTGGGAGGCCTACGGTGCGGACGCCCCGGCCGCCGGCCAAGAGGCGCTGCCCGCATCGCCGATTCCGTTCGGGTTCACGACCTTCCCCGGTGAGATCTGGCGGACGCCGCGGAGCTGGGTCGAAGCGAGCTATCCGAACGTCTTCTACTTCAACGAGGCCGACCGAGGCGGCCACTTCGCGGCATGGGAGGAGCCTCAGCTCTTCTCGGAGGAGATCCGCGCAGCTTTCAGCTCACTGCGCTGACGAACTGAAAGGAGCAGTCATGTCCGAGACGACCAACGCCGACCTTCCGACCGTCGTACTCGTCCACGGCGCGTTCGCCGACGCGTCGAGTTGGAACGGCGTGATCGAACGACTGCAGGCGAAGGGCATAGCCGTCACGGCGCCGGCGAATCCGCTGCGCGGGATCGCCGCCGACTCCGCGTACCTCGCCGCGGTGCTCGCCCAGATCGAGGGGCCTATCGTCGCCGTCGGCCACTCGTACGGCGGCGCGGTGATCACGAACGCGGCGACCGACGCGAAGAATGTCGTCGGCCTCGTCTACGTGGCGGCGTTCGCACCAGACGAGGGCGAGATGCTGGGCGCGGTCGAGGCGGGCTCGAAGGACAGCGTCCTGAACAGCGCGCTCGTGCCCCGGCAGTACCCGAGCGCGGACGGCGGATCGGCGACCGAGTTCTACATCGACCCGGCAAAGGCCCGCGACGCGTTCGCGGGCGACCTCACCCACCAGCAGGCCGCACTGATCGCAGCCACCCAGCGGCCCGTCGCCGAGGCGGCCTTCGGCGAGCCGAACGGTCCGCCCGCGTGGAAGCACCTCCCGTCCTGGGCCGTCGTCGCCACCGGCGACAAGGCCGCAGGCACCGATGTCGTCCGCTCGATGGCGGAGCGTGCCGGCGCGAAGATCACGGAGGTCGACGGCTCGCACGTGATCATGGTCTCGCAGCCGCAAGCCGTCACCAACGTCATCCTGGACGCCGTCGCGGCGGTCATGGCCGTGCCGGCCGGAGTGTGAGGTGACCGCCACCACGGCTCCGGAATCGGTGCTCGGCGACCTGAAGCAGATCGACGCCGGCGTCCTGAACGTCGGCTACGTCGACAGGGGGCCGGCAGACGGACCGGCAGTCGTCCTGCTGCACGGCTGGCCCTACGACATCCACAGCTTCGCCGAAGTCGTTCCGCTGCTGACCGCAGCGGGCAAGCGCGTGATCGTTCCGTATCTCCGCGGCTTCGGAACGACGCACTTCCTCTCGGACGCCGCGATCCGCAACGGGGAGCAGGCGGCGCTCGCGCTCGACGCGGTCGCCCTCATGGACGCCCTGGGCATCGAGACCGCCGTCGTCGCCGGATTCGACTGGGGTGCGCGAAGCGCCGACATCGTCGCCGCGCTGTGGCCGGACCGCTGCAGCGGGCTCGTCTCGGTGAGCGGATACCTGATCGGGAGCCAGGCAGCAGGCGCACAGCCCCTGCCGCCGGAAGCCGAGCTGCAGTGGTGGTACCAGTACTACTTCGCGACCGAGCGTGGCCGCGCCGGCTACGACAGATACCGGCGCGAGTTCGCAAAGCTGATCTGGCGAACCGCCTCGCCGAAGTGGGACTTCGACGACGCGACCTTCGAGCGCAGCGCGGCGTCCTTCGACAACCCCGACCACGTCGCGATCGTGATCCACAACTACCGCTGGCGGCTCGGGATCGCCGAGGGCGAACCCGAGTACGCGGACCTCGAAGCGCGGCTCGCGGATGCGCCGACCATCGCCGTGCCGGCGATCACGCTCGAGGGCGACGCAAACGGTGCGCCTCACCCGGAGCCGAACGCCTACGCGGCGCGCTTCGCCGGACCGAACTCGCATCGAACGGTCGCAGGCGGGATCGGACACAACCTCCCCCAGGAGGCTCCGGAAGCGTTCGCAGATGCCGTCCTCGAGGTCGGCGGCATGCGATGACCGACGACGAGAGTCGAAAGGAGCTGTTGTGACCACCTCGCTGAGCGCCTCGATCGAGCCGCGGTTCCGCACGATCGACGGCCTGAACGTCCGCTACGCCGACACGGGCGGGTCGAATGCATCGACCCTGTTGCTGACGAGCCCGTGGCCGGAGAGCCTGTACGCCTTCGCGCCGATGTGGACAACCCTCGCCGAGCACGCACGCTTGTTCGCGGTCGACCTGCCGGGGTTCGGCGCATCCGAACGCCGGGACGATCTCCTCTCCCCGCGCGCGATGGGCGGGTTCCTGGCCCGACTCGTCGCCGAGGTCGGTCTGAAGCGGCCGCACCTCGTCGCGCCGGACGTCGGGACGTCGGCCGCCTTGTTCGCAGCAGCGTCGCACCCGGAGCAGTTCGCGAGCGTGACCGTCGGCACGGGCGGAGCTGCCGTCCCGCTCGCGCTCGGCGAGCCGCTGCGGTCATGGGTGCTCGATCCCGACCTCGACAAGTACCGCCGCATCGACCCGCGCGTCATCGTCGAGACGGCCATGAGCACGATCGCCGGCGGCGTCGCCGACGACGTTCGCGCCGACTATCTCGCCTGCTACGAGGGCGATCGTTTCGTCGAGTCGATGCGCTACGCGCGCAGATATCCGGAGGAGCTGCCGCAACTCGCGGAGCTGCTGCCGGAGATCTCGACGCCGGTCACGATCGTCAACGGCCGCCACGACCGCGTCGTGCCCGTCGCCAACGCCGAGTTCCTCGACGAGCGGCTGCCCAACAGCCGCCTCAGGCTCATCGACGCCGGCCACTTCGTCTGGGAAGAGGCGCCGGCGCAGTACGCCTCGATCGTCCTGGACTCGATCACCGGCGGTGCCTCGTGAGCGTGACCGCGCCGATCAGCCACAACACCGCCGAGACGAAGGTCGTCGGGGCAGCGGGCATCGAGTTCGCCTATCGCCGCTTCGGGGCGCCGGCAGAGAGGCCGCTCGTGATGCTGCAGCACTTCCGCGGCAACCTGGACAACTGGGATCCCGCGCTGACCGACGCACTCGCCGCCGAGCGCGAGATCATCCTCGTCGACTATCCCGGCGTCGGCTCCTCGACCGGCGAAACGAGCAGCTCGATCCCCGAGACCGCGCGCCAGATGATCGCATTCGTCAGCGCGCTCGGGCTCGAGCTGATCGACCTGCTCGGCTTCTCGATCGGCGGCTTCGTCGCGCAGGAAATCGCGCTCGTGCGGCCGGCGCTCATCCGCCGCCTGATCCTCGCAGCGACCGGTCCGAAGGGCGCCCCGGGCATGCACGGCTGGCGGCAGGACATCGCCGCCGCCGCCCGCGGCGAGAGCAGGCCCGACAACCTCCTCTACATCATGTTCGCGCACACCGAGACGAGTCAGGCGAAGGGGAAGGCCTTTCTCGGTCGCTTCCTGGAGCGCCACGACCGCGACGCGCCGACGAGCGATGCCGCCCGCGACGCGCAGTACGACGCCGTCGTCGACTGGGGCGTTCCCGACCACGGGGCGCTCCAGCGGTTGACGGGGATCGAGAACCCGACGCTCGTCATCCAGGGCGACAACGACCTGATGATCCCTACCAAGCTCAGCCACCTGTTGGCCGGCCTGATCCCCGATGCACGGATCCGGATCTACCCGGACGCCGCTCACGGCTTCCTCTTCCAGTACCCGGAGGAGGTCGCCGCGGAGGTGAACGGATTCCTGACGGCCGACGACGACAGCCTGCCGTCGTGATGACGCTCTCCCACGGCCTCAGCGTCATCTCGACAGGCGGCGCAGCCCAGTCGCTCGACACCCTCGAGATCGACTCCGACGGCGGCGTGCTGTTCGCGACGATCGCAGCGCCGCCGATGAACCTCCTCGGCCCGGAGCTCGTCCGGGACCTGGTCTCGCTCATCCGGCTCGCCGAGGCAGACGACTCCGTGAAGGTCGTCGTCTTCAAGAGCGCCGACCCTGATTACTTCATCTCGCACGTCGACTTGAACCGCGTGGCGGAGTACCGCGCGGAAGCTGCCACGCTGACCGGCGAGCCATCGATCGCGTCTCTGTTCCACCACTTGAGTGCGAGCCCGCTCGTGACGATCGCGCAGATCGAGGGGCGCGTGCGCGGCGCAGGCAGCGAGTTCGTATTGGCGTGCGACATGCGCTTCGCCGCGCGCGGAAGGGCGATCTTCGCGCAGTTCGAGCCCGCGTTCGGACAGGTACCGGGCGGAGGCGCCGTGCAATACCTCACCCGGCTGCTGGGTCGCGCCCGGGCTCTCGAGGTTCTGTTGAGCGCCGACGACTACGACGCAGACCTCGCCGAACGGTACGGCTGGATCAACCGCGCGTTTCCCGCACATGCGCTCGACGGTTTCGTGCGAGAGCTGGCACGTCGAATCGCCGGATTCCCAGCTGCCGGACACGCCGCGGTCAAGAACCGTGTCAACGCAATCTCGCTGGCGCCGCTCGAGGACTTCCGGCGCGACTCGGATCTCTTCGGCGCAGGCGTGGGCACGTCCGAGACACAGCAGCTGATCCAGGCTGCGATGAAGAGGGGACTCCAGACGCGAGATGCCGAGTTGGAGCTCGCCGCGATGCTCGGCGACCTGGACGCGGCGGTCGTGGGCGGAGACACGACGTGAACGGCGAGCGCGTCATCCGGCAACAGCTCGCGGGTCAGAGCGTCGTCGTGCTCGGCGGGAGCGGCGGAATCGGGCTCGAAGCGGCGCGACGGGCTCGAGAGGAGGGAGCGGACGTGATCGTCACCGCTCGCGACCCGGATCGGCTGCAGAGGGTCGGCGTCGAGCTCGGTGCGAGCATCTCGGCGTTCGATCTCAGCGACTTCGACCGGCTCACCCGTTTCTTCGACCATCTCCCCGGCCCGGTCGACCACGTGCTGGTGTCCGGACCCGGTCCGAACTACGTGTCCTTCGCCGATCTCGATCTCGGTACGATCCGTGACGGCGTCGATCGGATCGTGCTCTCGGTTCAGATCGCCCGACTCGCGAAGGAAACCTTGCGGCCCGGCGGAAGCCTGGTGCTGATCGGCGGCACCGGTGGACGACGTCCTTCAGCAGGGCCACTCATCTCCGCAGTGACCGCCGCGATGCCCGCGCTCGCGAGGAGTCTTGCTCTCGAGCTCGCCCCGAGTCGCGTCAACGTGATCGCACCGGGATTCGTCGACACGCCGCTCTCCGCCACGATCCTCGGAGAGGGACTCGATGCACGGCGCGAGCAGCTTCGCACCACTCTTCCGATACGCCGCGTCGTAGGCCCGGAGGATGTCGCCGCCCTGGCCGTGAACCTGATGACCAACACTGCCGTCACCGGCGCGACGTTCGACGTCGACGGCGGACAGCAACTCGTCGAGGCCTAAGTCGATGCGATCCCGTTCACGCCGGGCTGGCCTCGGCCCTGATACCGGTTCGGGACCCGTGCTCAGGCCAGGGCTGGACACGGGCGCAAGCGAAGGCCGGCTGGGCCACGCTCGGCGAATGACAGATGCAAGCACTGCCGCCCGGCCGCGTGCGCTACGCCTTCCGCAGCTCTCGGGGAGAGCATCCTTCTGGGTCGTCGCCTACGCCTTCCTGACGGTAACGGCGTTGTCCACCGCACCCAGCCCGCTCTACGGCCTGTACGCGCATCGCGACCGTTTCTCGTCACTGACGATTACCGTCGTCTACGGGGTGTACGTGGTCGGTCTCGTCGCGAGTCTGTTGCTCGCCGGCCACGTCTCCGACTGGTACGGGCGGCGCACCGTGCTGATCCCGGGCCTGGTGATCGCGATCGCTGCGGTGATCGTGTTCATCGTGGGCAAGTCGCTCGGCGCCGTCGTCGCCGGTCGGATCCTGACCGGCATCGCGCTCGGGGCGAGCGTGGCAACCGTTACCGCGTACCTTTCCGATCTCGACACCGACTCTGCGGGCGCGCCGACACGTCGCGCCGGGATCGTCGCGACGATTGCGAACGTCGGCGGGCTGGCGATCGGCCCACTGGTCGCCGGCATCCTCGCGGAGTACGCATCGGATCCGCTGACGCTGCCGTACGTCGTCCTCTTCGCGAGTCTCGGGGTCGGGCTCCTAGGAGTCGTTGCCTCGGTCGAGAGTCGGCCGCCTCTCTCGCCGCGTCCCGCGTACCACGCGCAGCGGCTGCGGGCGCTGGCCGAAGGTCGCGGTCAGTTCTTCGCCGCGATCGCCGGAGCGTTCCTGAGCTTCGCGGTCTTCGGGCTGTTTGCCGGGCTCGCCGTCACGCTCCTCGCCCGTTCGTTCGACCATCACTCGCCGGCGCTCGCCGGGCTCGCGATCTTCATGACCTTCGGGTGCGGGTTGGTCGCCCAGATCACGACGTTCAGGTGGTCTGCGCAACGCTCGATCGCGGTCGGTGCGAGCCCCGCGATCGTGGGTCTCTGCATCATGGTCGTCTCCGCTTGGACAGCTCCTCCGAGCCTGGCGGCGTTCCTGATCGGCGGCCTCATCGCGGGCGCGGGTGGGGGTCTGATCTTTCGAGGAAGCCTCAGCTTCGTCATCGCCTCATCGAGCGCGGACGTGCGGGCGGGCGCACTGGCGACCTATTTCACCGCCGCCTACATCGGCATCGCCATCCCCGTGATCGGGGCGGGCGCGGTGCTCCAGTTCGCGAGTCCGCGCGTGACGCTGCTCGTCTTCGGGGTCGCCGTCAGCATCGGGATCGTCGCCGCTGCTCCGATCCTCTTCCGCTCGCGTGGAACGCGCGAGGCTCGCGGACTAGAGGTCGTCCACGAGGTCGGCGACTGAGTCGACGGTGGAGTTCTGGCCGGCTTGATACCCATGGAGGGTTCGTTCTTCGTTCACCCAGGTCATGGCGAGCGGGCCGGCGGCCGGCCCGATGGGCGGCGCGCTCGCATGGGCGGACAGTGCGATACAGGCAGCCGCGAACGCGGCTCCGATGAGAAGCATGCCCTTCATGCACCGATGGTTGCGCCGCCGCGGAGAGCGTTCATGGTCGATCCTGCCTGCAGGTAGTTGTCCGCAGCGATCCGCGGGTTCACCACCTGACCTCGCCTTGGCGACTCCGTCAGCATCCCCGCATGGAGGGTGCACTCCTGCCGGCACTGGATCTCCGGGCAGGCGGTCGGCGGTTGACTCGGCGCGGGGCCGCCTTGCGGCCGCGGCCCCGCTTTGAGCTTCAGTGCTGCTCTTGTGGCTACGGGGTCGTGGTGCGGATCGCGCCCGACCGCTGCCCGATGTGCTCCGGGTCGGCGTGGGAGCATCGCTCACCGGCCGGCGGGCACCGTCTCCTGGCTTCCTAGACCCTGTCGCCGGTCGCGTTGCGCGGCGGGCGCGGTCTGCGCCGGTGGGTACGGCCCCGGCCTGGAGTTGGCCGGGCCGTACCTCGTGGAGCGCCGTGGCGTCGAACTCCTCGACCTGTGTTACTGGGGGAGTGGGATCCCGTGGACGCCGATGTTGCCGGCGATGATGCTGTCCTTGCCGTCGAAGTAGCCGCCGTTTTCGACGTAGAGGGTCTTCGCGGTGGCGGGGGTTGTGCCGAAGACGGGCATCGTTGGGTACGAGAGCTCGGGCGTGTCGATCTGCTCGAGCGCCCCCTTCGAGCCGAGTCGCCAGAGCGCCGGAGCCGGTTCGGGCGCGCCTTGTGTCGGGTCGCCGCCGTTGACCGTCACGTACAGAGAGCCCATCACGTCGAAGGCGATTCCGTCGGCCGTGACGAGCGCTGCATCCTGGATTACCTGCGTGGGCGTGCCTGGTGTGCCGTGGGTGCGGATGGGGACGCGGAGGATGCTGCCTGCGTCTGCGACCGCGACGAAGAGGTCGTCCTTCCAGAAGGCGAGCCCGTTGGCGCCGAACCCTTCGGGCGCGAGCAGTCCGGCGTCCTCAAGCCACGGTGTTCCGGTGGTGGCGTCGGTGATGGTGGTCGGGTCGGTCCGCCAGATCGCCCCGCGGGTGCTGTCGGAGACATACAGCCAGCGGCCGTGGAAGGCCAGCCCGTTCGGGAAGCTCTCCGCCGGCAGCGTCAGCACCTGCGTCCAGTGATCCGGCCGGTCGAAGCGGAAGACACCAGGAGACGGCGCGCCCTCGGCACCGAAGGTTGCGTCGGCCACATAGATGCGGCCGCGTGCGTCGAGCACAACCCCGGTCAGGCAGCAGTCCCCGGTCGGCAGCGACGCCAGCGGTCTCGCCGTCCCGTCGCGAGCGATTCTCTCCAGGTACCCGGTCGCGTTCGCCCAATCGGTGACCGTCACATAGATGCTGCCCCGCGCGTCGATCGCGAGCGACTCCGCGAACGTCCCGCTCGGGAAGCTCGCCACCGTCGCCCATCCGGACGGACCTTTCGCCTCCGCCTTCGCGCCCGCCGATCCAGCCAACAATGCCGCAGCGCACAACGCCGCGACGGCTGCAATTGCGTGGTTCATCCTTGCACTCCTGTCCCTCACCGGCCCGGCGCAGCCCCTGTGACCAGGCAAGGCCAGCGCGGCGTCGAGCCGTAACTCGCTCGCGAGCGGCGTCGGTTCCGCTGATGGAGGAATCTCGGGACGGCCCAACGTCACCGCGACTCTGCAATGCCCGACGCTAGCCCCGCGCCTGCGGCGACGAAACGTGGAATCCCACAGGCAATTGCTACCCGCCGGAGTGGCGTGACGTCGCGACTTGAAGCGCTAAAGGCAGAGGCTTTCCACGTTGTGGTGGTCGCTGTTGGGTCTTAGCGTCGGGTGCGTAACCGGTTAGGCGAGCAGAGGCAACCTTGGTGATGCGGCGTTTTGTTCTCGAGACGTATCAGTCGGCGCCTGCGGCTGCGAAGCTCGAGCCGCGGATGCAACGCCTTGGCGAAGCGACTCAACCACTGTCTGGTGTTCCGTTTCTCCGTCTCGTCCGCGTCCTCGCCTTCCCTGCTGACGAGCTTTGCTTCTACGTCTGTGAGGCTGAGTCGGCGGAACTGGTCGCCGCAGGAGCGTGCTGTGCAGGACTCACGTTTGAGCGGATCTCGGAGGTTCTCGAGTTCGAGCCGCTGAAGCGGGGCGTGAGCTGAGAGCGGTTGAGTCGTCAGGTTTCACGACGTCGAAGTCATCGTCTGCGGTTGTGAGATCGCAGGCCGCGGCGTAGCGTCTACGCCGGAGCGGTTGGTGAACGCCACGGTGCTAAGCCACGAGAGCATCCTTGGCCGTGAGGACGAAATCGCCGCGCTGGAGGCCCTGTTCGCCAACGACGCCGGCGCGCTTCTGATCGAGGGGCAGGCCGGAATCGGCAAGACGACGTTGTGGCGTGCCGGATTGCGGCTTGCGCGGGCGCACGGATTCCGCGTGCTGGCGACGACGCCCCTACGCTCGCAAGCTCAATTCGCGTACGGCGGGGTGGGCGATCTGTGCTCGGGCTCGCTGGGGCGCTTGGGGGAGCTGCCGGCGCCACAGCGTCGTGCGCTCGCGACCGCGCTTCTGTTGGAGGAGCACGAGGGAGTCCGGGTCGAGCCGCGTGCGGTCGCGGTGGGGCTCTTGGGGTTGCTGGCCTTGCTCACCGAGGAGGGGCCTGTCCTGGTTGCGATCGACGACATCCAATGGCTCGATCGTGCCTCTGCGCTTGCTCTCGAGCATGCGCTCCAGCGCCTGATCGAGTCCCAGCTGCACTGTCTCTTCGCGCTGCGGATCGAGGAAGGCACGTCCGCTCCCTGGGAGCTCGAGCGGTTGTTTCCGGAGGAGTCGTTCGGTCGGTTGGTACTGGGCGGTCTCAGAATGGGCGCACTGCAGCGCCTCGTCCGTGAGCGGCTCGGCGTCGCCTTCAGCCACCGGACGCTGCGCCGGCTGCACGAGCTAACCGGCGGCAACCCCTTCTTCGCGCTCGAGGTCGCCCGCGAGCTTCATGCTCACGAGGCGGAGCCCGCGCCGGGCGAGCCCCTGCCCGTGCCGGCCGACGTGCGAAGGCTCGTACGAAGGCGGCTGCGGAGGATGCCCGCCTCCAGCCGGGACGCGCTGCTTGCGGCGGCGATGCTGCGACATCCAACCACGACGCTTCTCGAGGAAGCTCTGTTCGGCTGCGAGGACGCACTCGAGGAGCCGTTGCTCTTGGGGATCGTCGAGCTCGCGGGCAGCGAGATCCGCTTTTCGCACCCGCTCTTCGCGTCCGGTATCCACGCCTTGGTTCCGCCGCGCCGCCGACGCGAGCTCCATGCACGACTTGCGGATCTTCCACTCGATCTCGAGGAGCGCGCCGAGCATGCGGCGCTCGCCGCCGAGGGGCCTGATGCGCGAATTGCGAAGCTCCTCGAGGCCGCCGCCGGCCGGGCTCGCACCCGTGGTGCGGGCGCAGTCGCCGCGGGGCTCTACGGTCAGGCGGCCGCGCTCACGCCTCCAGGCGAGACGGACGCCCTCCAACGCCGCGTCGTCGCTCAGGGTGAGTGCCTGCTCGAGACCGGCGAGCAGAAGGCCGCCTGCCGGCTGCTGGAGCAACTGATCGAGACGATGCAGCCAGGGCCGCCGCGCGCCTGGCTCTCGGCGCTGCTCGAGGTGTGGCTTCTCGACTACGTGCACCTGCCTTCCCGACTGCGGACGCTGCTGGCCGAAGCGAGCGGTGACCCTGCGGCAGAGGCGTTCATCGCCAGGGAACTTTGCGCAAATGAGCCGACCCGCGGCGACTTCGAGTCGGCTCTGCGATACGGCCGGCACGCGGTCGCCTGCGCCGAGGCGGCAGGCGACCAGCCCGTTCTCGGGCAGTGCCTGACAACGCTCGCGCACATCGAGATCTGCGCCGGCGTGCCGGCGGCGAGTCACCTCGAGCGCGCCCTCGCGATCTGCGATCGGCTCCCTGAGACACTTCAGCGGAACCCCTGGGAGCAGCCGCGCTTCATCATGGGACTGCAGGCGCTCTTGGCAGGGGAGCTCACCGAAGCGCGCGGTCTGCTCGAACCGATCTACGAGTGCGCCGACACCGAGGAGCGCGCCTACAGTCTCGCCTTCGCCATCGCCTACCTGGTCGAGCTCGAGTGGCGTGCCGGAGCCTGGGGTCGCGCTGCCGAGCTCGCAGGGCGCTGCCTCACACTCGTTGCCGAGGTCGACCAGGCGATGGCCCGTGCCGGGCTGCTCCGGTGCAGCGCACTCGTGGCCGCCGGCCTGGGACGGCTCGAAGAAGCACGCACGCTCGCCCGCAGGAGCATCGAGGCGGCAGACGCCGTCGGCTGGCGCGAGGATCGCCTGCTGAGCTCCTGGCTACTCGGCTTCGTCGAGCTCTCACAAGGAAACACCGCGGCCGCGGCGGCGGCGGCACCCCGCCCCGCCGACATCGCCCTTCTGTTCGGCCCCCACGGCAATCCAGGCGCATTCCCCTTCTGGGCAGACGCAGTCGAGAGCCTGGTCGAGACGGGAGCGCTCGAGCGGGCCGAGGAGCTCACTCACTGGCTCGAGCGGTCGGCGCCGGGGCTCGACCACCCCTACCGCGACGCGGTCTCCGCCCGCTGCCGCGGGCTCTGCGCAACAGCCCGCGGAGACCACGAGGCCGCAATCCAAGAACTCGAGAAGTCGGCCGGCCGATTCAGAACGATCGGAATGCCGTTCGAGCAGGGCCGCAGCCTCCTCGCGCTTGGCATCGCGCAACGGCGGACCAAGCAGCGCCGCGCCGCTCGCGAATCGTTCCTGGCAGCGCGCTCCATTTTCGAGCGGCTGCCGGCACCGCTCTGGGCTGCCCAAACCGAGCGCGAGAGCCTCCGGGTCGCCGGCCGCGCCCCGCGGGCTGCTGGCGAGCTGACCCCAACCGAGGAACGAGTCGTGCGTCTGGTCGTCGAAGGCCTCTCCAACAAACAAGTGGCCGCGCGGCTCTTCGTCACGGTGCGAACGGTCGAGTTCACGCTCACCCACGTCTACGCGAAACTCGGCATCCGCTCGCGCGGCGAGCTCGCGGCGCGCCTCCTCGCGCGCTCCAACGAACGCACGTAGCGACCCCGGCAATTGCCCGTGGCATTCCACGTTTCGGTGGACCGCTCACGGTTCGGTGGACACGGCACGCACGACATGGTTGGTACATGTCATTTTCGGTCAGTATCGGGCGCGCCCCGTCGTCGTCCTTGTCGGGCTGCTCGCTTTGGCACCGAGCACGGGAGCTTCGGCGAAGCTCCCGCCCAGCGGACAGGCCGCTCGAATCTACTACGTGATCGATGGCGATACGGTCGCGCTTACGAACGGTGCACGGGTGGTGCTGTCGGTCAACCTCGCCGACTACGAAGACAGCGACGAGTTCGAGGCGCGCATCTACCCGGAGCTCGAGCTGATCGCCAAGACCGAACTCGAGTCCGGCGCCGGACCCGAGCGGCGGGTCGCGCAGGAAGCGGTGCGCGAGCTACTCACGACCTCGAGCTCGAAGACGGCGAAGACGCTGCGCGTGCTCACCAATCGACTCACCAACCGGCACCTGAGGCAACGCTACTAAGGGTAGAACGGCTCTGTTGAGCAAAGCCCTCTGACGGACTCGAACCGTCGACCCCCTCCTTACAATGAAGGCTGAAGCGTTCGCCAGCTTGACCGTCTCTCCTGTGTAGCGTCCTTCTCCAGTTGCGGGCTCAGAAGTAGGTGAGCGGCGGTGGGTCGATCGCGTTTCACCCAGGTTACGCTGACTCAACCGGCTACGTGCATCTGGTATCGGGCGATCTTGCCGTCGCGGATTGTGAGCTCGATCCGGCGGTCGCTGGCGAAAGTGACCTCACCCGACCGCTGGGAGCGGTAGGTCTCGTGGACGTCGGAGACGAAACGGCCGCCGCCGAGATCCACCAGCGCCTGGTCGAACTCGACCTCGACCTGCTCCCGTGGCGAGAACCACGCCAGCTCCTTGCGTACCTCGCCGATGCCGTGGAGGTTGCGCAGCGGGGTCAGCCAGTGCACGTCGGGGGCGAGAAGCGGATAGACGCCGTCGAAATCGCCGGTCTTCGCGGCTTCGGCGAGCGCCGCGAGAAACGTTCGAGCGACTTCCAGACCGTCGATCACCCTTGCCTCTATATGAGGCGACGCTCGCGGGCGAGCTGAAGGGCCTCGGCGCGCGAGGAGGCGCCGAGCTTGCGGTAGATCGACCTGGTGTGGGTGCGGATGGTGTTGTGCGACAGGTACAGCTCGCGGCCGATGTCACGCTGGGAAAGCGGACCCGTGAGGGCGCGGAGAACAAACAGCTCGCGCTCGGTCAACGCCGCGGTCCGCTGTCCGGACTGCGTAGACGGAGACCGCTCGAGCGCGGCCAGCCGCTCCTCGAGGATGCCGGGATCGGGACAGGAATTGACGGTTGCTCTTGCCTCGGCGATCGCCGAAGCGGCCGCCTCGGTATCGCCAAGGTCGCGAAAAACGGCAATCTGACGGATGAGCGCGTTCGCGAGGTAGATCGGGTGCCCGAACGCGCGTAGCGTGCCGACGCAGTACTCGAGCTCGGCCGCCGCCGCAGTGAGTTCGCCGCGCGCCGCAAGCGATACGCCGAAGGCGATGCCCACATCGCCTCTGCAGAGCTCCTCGAGGCCGAGCTCGTACATGATCTGCATCGCCTGCTCGGCGAAGAACGTTTGCCGGTCGACGTCTC
>Ga0335069_10001328_pt1 | contig 40096 bp, 25 predicted proteins | sample Lox_Sample_11_FD_206714 | JGI IMG/M metagenome (GOLD analysis project Ga0335069, IMG submission 206714) | Soil microbial communities from Loxahatchee National Wildlife Refuge, Florida, United States - Lox_Sample_1.1 | ecosystem: Environmental > Terrestrial > Soil > Wetlands | place: USA...
GTTACTCGCAAAGATAAGCTTAGGTACGTTCCCGATTTCCGGAAAACCGCTCTGAATTTGCGGTTCGGAATTCCCGACGTTTTCTGCGCGTGAACTCATGACAAGAACCCGCGGCAGTCGGCAGCGCGATTCCGAGCCATGGAAGTGGCTGGAAGGTACTACGCCCTTTGGGCGATGTAGCCAAAAGGTGCAGCCATGAGCGCAGGAACGACTCCAGCGCTGGCGCCGAACGGGCTCGCAACTCGACGCGTCCCGCGATACAAGCTGGCGGTGCCCCTGGATCTGACGGTATTGCGATCGGGCATTCCGGATCGAATTCCGGGGCGCACCCTCGAAATTGGCGAAGGCGGGGTTGGAGTTGTGGTGGCTTCACGGCTCCTGCTGGGCGAAAGCGTGCGGGTAGAGTTTCTGCTGCCGCACATGACGACGCCCGTTCGCGCAACGGCTGTGGTGCGCTACGAACATCAACGAAGCTTTGGTTTGCAATTCCTAAGGCTGCCGGAAGATCAGCAGCAGATCATCCGGTACTGGACTCGATGCGAAGGCGAAGTCCTCCTCTCGGGAAGAAAGCCGCTGGCGACTCAAGCGACCGCGGCTCTCGAAACCTCTGGATTTGAACCAGCTTATGCCGGCGAAGCGGCCTTGTTCCGAACCCTGGACCATTCTTTCAAGCGGCCGACGCCTCGCTGGCAGCGCATCTTGGTGGCGGCGGCACCGGTGCTGCTACTGGCCGGGGCAATGGGTTGGTGGCAATGGCAACGTGGATGGGCTACTCTGGAAGACACGTCAACGGCCAGCACTATGCCGGTTCCGCAGGTGCGAGTTCCCGCAGAATTGATGCAGCAGAAAATCCGGCACAAGGTTATGCCGGAGTACCCGGACGCGGCGAGGCAAGCCCACATCCAAGGCACAGTGTTGCTCGACGCAATTATCAACACAGATGGCACGGTTTCGCAGTTGAAGGTCATCAGCGGACCAACGCCGCTGACCCGAGCCGCGGCTGATGCAGTACGGTGGTGGAAGTATGAACCATATCTGCTGAATGGTCAGCCCGCCGTGGTCGACACAACAATAGTGATGGATTTCCGCCTGAGCAACTGAAACAACGGCGACAAAAGAAATGGTTTCTTGAAGGCCTGCAAATTTCAGCGTTTCAGATCCCCAGGCTGTCTTCAACCTTTCTCACAGTCCAACTGATATAACGTAGGACGCACGCGAGCTTTTTCGTGTACCCGGCATGAACATTTATTTGGTCGATGGCACCTACGAACTATTCCGTCACTATTACGCGCTCCCTTCCGCGCGCGACAGCGAGAAACGCGAAGTGGCCGCAACCCGAGGTGTGCTTGCTTCGATATTGGGAATGATCAAGAACGGCGCCACGCACATCGGGGTTGCGACCGATCACATCATCGAATCGTTTCGTAACAATCTATGGAACGGATACAAGACGGGCGAAGGCATCGAACCGGATCTCTTCGCGCAATTCTCACTTCTGGAGGAAGTGCTCGCAGCTGCCGGCGTTGTGGTCTGGCCAATGGTCGAGTTCGAGGCCGATGACGCGCTGGCAGCAGCAGCCGCTCTGGCCACCCGGGATTCCCGGGTCGAGCAGGTCTTGATCTGCACCCCGGACAAAGATCTCGCGCAATGTGTGACCGGAACGCGTGTCGTGCAACTGAACCGCCGCACCAACACGATCCTCGACGAGGCTGGAATCATCCAGAAGTTCGGCGTGCCACCCGCATCCATTCCCGATTATCTTGCGCTGGTGGGCGATTCGGCGGATGGATATCCCGGCCTCCGAGGCTGGGGCGCGAAATCGTCGGCGGCTGTGCTCGCGAAGTTCGAACACCTGGAGAATATTCCGAACGACGTTCGCGAATGGAAAGTCGATGTGGCGAACGCAGGCGCGCTGGCATCAACCCTGGCACAAGAACGGCAGAACGCCCTTCTCTTTCGAAAGCTGGCCACGCTGCGTACTGACATTGCGTTGTTCAAGAACGTGGACGAGTTGCGCTGGAAGGGGAACACTCCAGAGTTCGACGCCATCCGCGCGCGCCTGGATTCCGCGCGCACCGAACGAAAGCCATTCCGTGGTAGAGCAAAAAAGATGTGAGAGATGAGCTAAACTGCGGACATCAACAGACTCTGTGTATTCTTCGGCTAGCTCGGCTTCTTGATCACGCTGATCCCCAAATCTCGTAGTTGTGCGTCGGTGACCGGGGTAGGCGCGTCGACCATCAGGTCCTTCGCGGCCGCTGTTTTCGGGAAAGGAATGACCTCGCGCAGGCTATCGGCACCGGCGAGAATCATCACGATTCGATCCAGGCCCAGCGCAATTCCACCATGCGGCGGCGTCCCGTACTCGAGCGCCTCGAGAAAAAAGCCGAATCGCGATTTGGCTTCCTCCTCGGTCATGCCGAGCGCGTGGAAAATCTTGCGCTGGATATCCTGGCGGTGAATACGAATGGATCCCGAACCAAGTTCAGTGCCGTTCAACACGACATCGTAGGCGAGCGCACGAACCATCGCCGGATCGGTCTCGAGCTTATCCATGTCCTCTTCATGCGGTGATGTGAAGGGATGGTGGGCCGCCACCCAGCGCTTATCGCCCTCGTCGTACTCAAACATCGGGAAGTTCGTAACCCAAAGGAAGCGATAATCCTTGGCCGGATCTCCCGTCTTCTTGAAGATGCCATGACGCTCGGCATACTTCTGGGCGAGAGCTACGCGCAACAATCCTGCCGATGCATAGATCGCGAGCTCGGCCGGGGTAACTTTCCGCTTTCCCGCCGGATGATCGTCCTTGCCAGATTGCGCGGAGCCGACGACTAGCACAACAAGATCATCTGCTTCGGCGCCAGATTTCTCGCGGATCCTTGCACCCGCCTCAGGAAACTTCGTCTCGATGCGCTTGAAGTCCTCGAAGATACGCGCTCCGCCCTTCGAAATGAACAAGGGCTTGATATCGTCGCGTTCCTTGCGCGAAAGTTCGCCCACCTTAGGCGTGCGAATAGCAATGACCGGCAGGTCTTTGTTGATCGCCAACTGCTCGAGGTCCACAGGAGTGAAGCAATCGCGAACGTCGGCAAAAGCAGGCAGGCGGAGATCAGGCTTGTCGATCCCATACAAGCGAATGGCGTCGTCGTAATCCATCCGCTGGAAGGCCCCTTTGATCTCATGGCCGGCGACCTTAAACGCCGCAGTGAGAAATCCCTCTACCGTTTCCCAGACCCGCTCGGGCTGCGGATAAGACATCTCCAAATCGATCTGCGTAAATTCAGGCTGTCGGTCGGCGCGCAAGTCTTCGTCGCGGAAGCATCGCACGATTTGGAAATATTTATCAAAGCCTGAAATCATCAGGATTTGCTTAAACAGTTGCGGCGATTGCGGCAGAGCGTAAAACGTGCCCGGCTGCACTCGGCTGGGGACGAGATAATCGCGTGCGCCCTCCGGCGTCGACCGCGTCATGAAAGGTGTTTCAATCTCGAAAAATCCCTGAGCCGCAAGATAGTCACGAATCGCCAGCGCGACCTTATGTCGAAGTTCAATGTTGAACTGCATTGCATCGCGACGTAAATCGATGTAGCGATACTTAAGGCGCTTCTCCTCGTTCGCCAACTCTGTATCGCTCGGCAGAAACGGGGGGTGCTTAGCTTCATTCAGGATGCGGAGTTCATCAACGACCAGTTCGATAGTGCCGGTCGGAATATTCGGGTTGATGGTGTCGGCATCGCGAAGCTTTACCGTCCCGATCGCCGCGATCACATATTCGTTGCGCAGCGATTCGGCCTTTTCATGGACCGCTGGGTTGCGCTCCTCGCTGAATACAACCTGGGTCACGCCCGAGCGGTCACGGATGTCGACAAAAATCAGGTTTCCGAGATCGCGGCGGCGGTTCACCCAGCCGAAAAGGACTGCTTTTTGACCAGCATCCGAAGGGCGCAGTGCGCCGCACATGTGGGTTCGCCGAAGATCGCCTAGAAAATCGAGCAAGGTTCCGCCTTCACTATTGGGTTCACGGCTGGTTGCCGAATTGGAAATTATAAACGTTGGGGCAGATGAAAGAGACAGGCAGGCAAACGCGACAGGCCCGATGTCAATTTCCACGCTGCGGCCCGATGCAGAATACTCCGTCAGTTAAGATCGGGAACCCATTACTGCGCTGCCGACGCCTGCTGGAACTTCAGCTTCCATTGCTCGCCCTGCTTCACCCAGATCGAACTGATGTGCTGATAGCGAGGCGTGTCTTCATCATACTTGGCCATCTGGATAATCACGTCATAGGTCACAACCGCCGCGCCATCGTTTAGAGGAATGACATCAATGTTGTACGGACGGTATTCGACGAGTTCGATCGAAGGGAGATCGCCAAGAATCTCGGCGCGCGTGTGGACCTTCGCATCGGTCCCTATGGCAACGAAGTCCTCGGTGAGCGTGCGCTTGTAGAATTCAACATCTTTTTTCTTTTGGGCTTCGGGCAGGGCCTTCTCATAATCGATAAGCTGCTGAGCGAGCGGAGAAAGCTGCGGAGCGTCGGAGCCGCGCGACGGAACGAGTTCAACTGAATTCTTAACAGCCGCGGCAGAGATGATCACGATGGCGAGCATCATGCAACAGCAAGAACCAATCAGGCGTTTCATAAACGTCTCCTTTGAGCCGGTCCGGATCAGCGGCCACCGGTTTCCCTGCTATCCTCAAAACACCAACTGCAGGAGAATGACTCGAATTTGCCGCCTATTCTAAATGCTCAATGCCTTTCCAAGGCCTTTGGCGCGAACCCACTATTTAACGATGTCACATTCGTCGTGAACGAGGGCGACCGCATCGGCCTGATCGGCGCCAACGGTTCCGGCAAATCGACTCTGCTCCGAATCCTATCCGGACAGGTTGACCCCGATGCCGGAGGGTTGGCGGTCCGCAAGCGCGCACGCGTGAGCTTCGTCGAGCAGGATTCACGGTTTGAACCCGGTGTCACGGTGCGGCTGGTGGTCGAACGGGCCATGGCGGCCGCGGGCTTGGCCGAGGACGAAAGGGCGAACCGTTTGGCTGAAACTTTGGGCCGGGCTCAGTTCGAAGATTTTAACGTCGAGGCCGCGGCGCTGTCTGGCGGCTGGAAGAAAAGGTTAGCAATCGTCGAGGCGCTGGTACAAATGCCCGACGTGCTCCTGCTCGATGAGCCCACCAATCATCTGGACCTGGCTGGCATCGAGTGGCTTGAAGACGTGCTTGAGGCAGCCTTCTTCGCGTGCGTGCTGGTGAGCCACGACCGCTACTTTCTTGAGAACGTAGCGAATGAAACGGCTGAACTCAGCCGGGCCTATCCCAACGGCCTGCTTCGAGTGCACGGCAATTACAGCGAATTTTTGGTGAAGAAAGAAGAATTTCTTCACGCCCAGGCTCGGCACCAGGAATCTCTGGAGAATCGGGTACGCACCGAGATCGAATGGCTAAGACGCGGGCCGAAAGCAAGAACGACCAAATCGAAGGCGAGGATCGATAAAGCACACGAGCTCATGGGAGAGTTGGCCGATCTCAACGCTCGAACACGCACCTCGAGTGCGAAAATCGACTTCTCCGCGACTGACCGGCAAACGAAGCGGCTGGTAGAACTGGAAGAAGTAAGCTATCTCATCGGCGAGCGCTGGTTATTTGGTGATCTGAATTTCGTCCTCACTGCTGGAACGCGCGTCGGGCTTGTAGGCCCGAACGGCAGCGGGAAAACAACCTTGCTCCGGCTCTTGCGCGGAGAGATTGCACCCTCACGCGGCACAATAAAAAAGGCCGATTCCTTGCGCGTCGTATATTTCGATCAAAATCGGCCGCTCGATCTGGACATCACGCTGCGTCGCGCACTTGCACCCGACAGCGATTCGGTCATTTATCAGGATCGTGTGGTCCACGTAGCTTCTTGGGCATCGCGTTTCTTGTTTACCGGCGAGCAGTTGAACCAGCCCGTGAGCAGGCTATCCGGGGGAGAACGCGCGCGCGTGCTTATCGCGCAACTCATGTTGCAACCTGCCGACGTGCTGCTGCTCGATGAACCTACGAACGATCTGGACATCCCCACGCTTGAAATCCTGGAAGAGAGTCTGCTCGATTTCCGGGGCGCATTGGTTCTTGTGACGCATGACCGGTATTTGCTGGACCGCGTTTCCACCGTGGTATTGGGGCTGGACGGCCGCGGCGGCGCAGAGCGGTTCGCGGATTATTCCCAGTGGGAGGAGTGGTACGAGGATCGCGATTCGCAAAACAATAGCGAAGGAAGGGTTGCTTCCACGCAGAAACCCTCGCCCTCTCAGAAGCTCCCCGCGATCCAAAACGTCAAGAAGAAACTATCGTACTTAGAGGCACGGGAGTATGCCGGAATCGAGGACAAGATTGCCGCAGCCGAGGAGATGCTGCTCAAGCAGCGGTCCGCGGCACAAGATCCGGCAATTGCAAGCGACGCTGCCAAGCTGCTTGAAGCGCACTCGGCACTCGAGTCCGCCCAGCAAAACGTCGACACTCTTTATGCACGATGGGCCGAATTAGAAGGAAAGCTCCAATAAATCCCTTGGGCTTGCCTCCCTAACTGACAGCGCGTGCGGGCTCACCCGCGGAACGCCCTGAAAGCTTCAGGCCAAGCCAGCAACTCACAGGCCAGGTTAAGAGCCAGGACAGCCAATACCAGTGGGGCCAACCTTTCGACCAGTTCGGAATCGTGGAGGCGATACCCATCACCTCGCCCAGAATGAAAAACCACAGCACGTGGCGTCCGGCAGGCGCCGGCGCGAACCGCGCACAAATCCAGGCACATAAGATCGAGATCAACACAAACGATACAGTGCTGATTAGTAGGGCCGGGTTCGAGGGGACGTGCCCCCGCACAAAGTCGTCGGGAAAAATTCGGGACAACACTGAGTCCGTCGCGAGCACCAGAATTACAGAAAGGATGTAGCTGCCAAGAACGGCACCAACGGATTTCAGCATCGAGGCCCTCCTTGAGTTTGCGGGGCACATTATGCAGGAAGCCGCCGTCGTTGCGAGTAGAATTTTTTCAAGAATGGGCGGGCAAATGAGGTCGAGTTGTAAAGATCGCGGCAATGCGAACCATTTAGCTCTCGGATGCCTGCCAACAAGCGGCAGGCGTCTTGTTGCCCGACTACTCCCGCGCGAAGTCGATGAAACCGTTCTGTACGTTGGTCCTCAGCAGTTTAACCGTGAGCGTGTCCCCGACATCGAGGCCCTTCGCACCCTGCACTAGCATTCCCTCAACGAGCGGCTTCAGAATGCGGACGAATGTGCCCTTCGGACTGGCACCGGTGACAACCGCGTCAAAAGTCTGCCCGACGTGCGTGCTCATGGCAACGGCCGCGATTCGTTTGTTCATCTCGCGTTCCACCTTCCGCGCGGCGTCTTCTTTCGTCGTGCAGTTCGTGGCAATGGACTCAAGTTCCGCATCGGAATAAGGTGGCGAGAAGATTCGACCGACGCCATTTCCCTGTCGTTGTCCAATCAACGCTTTCAATATTCGATGTGTAACCATATCGGCAAACCTGCGGTTGGGGGCAGTCGAATGTGTATAGTCCTGCACAGCGAGTCCGAAGTGTCCCTGTTCAGGATCTCCGGGACGCTCCAGGACATACTGCCCCGGCCCCATGAGCTTGATAACCGCCAGCGACAGGTCCGCGAATCGCCCCGGGTCTCCGTTTTTTCGCTGCATCAGAAATTCATTGAGTGCTTTGGAATCTGGCTCGGCGGGAAGACTGCCGCCGTTTTCTGCGGCAAGCGCCACGATGCGGTCCCAGCGCTCAGGCGTTTTCACCACGCGGCGAATGGAAGAAACATTGAGAAGTTTGCGCGCAACCACCCCGTTGGCGGCGATCATGAAATCTTCAATCAATTCGCTGGCGCGATTTCGCTCCTGCTTCACCACATCGATAGATTTATCGCTGAGAAAAATGGGCCGAACTTCAACCGTGTCGATGTTGAGGGCCCCGTTCTGGAAACGCAGTGCGCGCAATGCTTGGGCGATTGTGTCTTGTATCTTCAACTGGGCTTGCAATTCGGCGGAGCGAGCGACTTTGTCGGGCGCCGCCACGTTTCCACTCAGCCAGCTACCAACGCCGCTGTATGTAAGTTGGGCTTTATTGCGCACCAGTGCGCAATAGACATCCTCTGAGCGCAGTTCCCCGCTCGCCGAAACCACAAATTCGATCACGACCGCGGAGCGATCCTGGTCCTCGTTGAGGGATGTGATGCCGGTAGACAGAACTTCGGGGATCATCGAGAAATTCCTTATCCCGGTGTAGACCGTAGTCGTCTCCGAACGCGCATGCTGGTCGATGGGCGACCCCTGCTGTACCTTTGCATCCACATCCGCAATGCCAATGAGAACGCGCACATCGCCATTGGAAAGTTGCTCAGAAACCTCGATCTGATCGAGATCTTTGGAAGTATCGTTGTCGATCGATGACCAGAGCAGGTCGCGCAGATCGCGTAACCCCTTCCAATCGGCGTTGCCGTTCGCCTCTTTTTGCAGTTCCGCGGCCTGCGCCAGAACAGGCGGAGGGAAATCAGGGTCAAAGCCGCGCTCGATCATCACCTGGCGAGCGATGGCTTGCAAATCGGGGTGCGAAGCAGACGTACTCATCGATGCGGTACTCCAGAGGTAAACGGATGCAAGGCTATCACGACGAAATTCGCCACGTCGCGCGCTGGAATGCCCCCGCACACGGCTCATTGCGCAAAGCACATGCCCACAAAGGCCACGTGCTAAACTAGTAGGGAGCAACTGCGTCCCCGCCTTTAGGCAATTTCCCGCAGTCTTCAGAAAAATCATGATTTCAGTTAGTAACGTGTCCATGCGCTACGGCGCCAAAATTCTATTCGACGATGTCTCAACCGCGTTTACGCCCGGAAAACGCTACGGCCTGACCGGTCCGAACGGTGCCGGGAAGTCCACCTTCATGAAGATTCTCACGGGCGAGATGGACCCCCAGAAGGGCACCGTCGTACGCCCGCGCAAGTTTGGCGTATTGAGCCAGGATCAGTTTGCCTTCGACGCCTATCGCGTTATTGATACCGTCATCATGGGCAATCAGCGGCTCTGGGCCGCTCTCGAGGAGCGCGACCGCATCTATGAAAAGGCCGAAATGAGCGACGAGGATGGCATGCGTCTCGGCGAACTTGAAGGCATCGTGGGTGAAGAGGACGGGTATACCGCCGAGACCGACGCCGCAATCCTGCTGCAGGGCTTGGATATCCCTGACGAACTGCACGAACGGAAGATGAGCGAACTGCAGGGTGGACAGAAAGTTCGCGTGCTGCTGGCGCAGGCGCTGTTCGGCCATCCCATGGCATTGTTACTCGACGAACCGACCAACAACCTCGACTTGGATTCGATTCACTGGCTGCAGGACTTCCTCAATAATTATGATGGCGTACTTATCGTCATCTCCCACGATCGCCACTTCCTCAATAGTGTCTGTACCCATGTCGCTGACATCGATTACGAAACCATCATCACCTACACCGGCAATTACGACGAAATGGTGATGACGAAAACACAGGTCCGCTCGCAGATCGAGGCCCAAAACGCACAGCGCGAAAAGAAGATTGCGCAATTGAATGAGTTCATCGCGCGCTTCTCGGCCGGCACGCGGTCGAGCCAGGTGCAATCCCGCCGAAAAGAGGTCGAGCGCCTGCAACTCGCAGAACTGGCGAAATCGAACATCCAGCGCCCGTACATCCGCTTCGATCAGAAGCGGCCTTCGGGAAAACACATTCTCGAAATCGAGGCTGCGTCGAAATCCTATGGCGATAAAGAAGTTGTGCGCGGTTTCACCGCCAGCGTAACCCGCGGCGAAAAGATTGCCCTGATGGGCCGCAACGGTGCTGGGAAAACCACACTGGTCAACGCGCTCCTAGCGGATTCGCCCAATATCCCGAATGCCGAACTCCGCGCCGCCACCGGCTATGCCGGGGATTTCCGCGACTCCGGCAAAGTCATTTGGGGACACGAAGCCGCAATCGGATATTTCGCTCAGGACCACAAGACACAAATTCAGGCCGGCATGACCGTATTCGATTGGCTGCACCAGTTCGACCCGGGAGCTTCCACCGAAGAAATCCGTGGATTGCTGGGCCAGATGTTGTTCCAACGCGAGGACGGCAACAAGAAAACCGACGTGCTTTCCGGCGGCGAGGCAGCACGCATTCTCTTCTGCAAGCTGATGCTGCAAAAACCGAACGTGCTTGTTCTCGATGAACCGACCAATCACCTTGATCTCGAGTCCATCAATGCGCTGAACATCGCGCTGCAGCGTTACGCCGGAACTGTGCTGCTAGTCACGCACGATCACGATCTGATCGACGAAGTCGCTACCCGCGTCTGGCACTTCGAGGTGGACCACAAGATCACAGACTTCAAAGGTCCTTACGAGGAGTACCAGAGTTCGCTGAAGACGCTGGTGTAGCGGCACAGGTGCCGTACAGCTATCATCTGCCGTCTCTAACACTAGGGCCGGGGCGATGCGCTGTTCGTCTGGGCCGCGTTGGTAGCTTGCGTCAGCCAATCGGTGTCACCCAGCTTCCATCCGCCGCCCAGCGCCAGATACAAATTGATCAAAGCAACTTTTCGGCCGAGGTCGTATTGCACGGCCTGTTGCTGCGCCGGAAAGAGTTGCAGCTTCGCATCCAGAACTTCGAAATAGCTTGACAGCCCACTGTCGTAGCGCAGATTGGCGAGCCGAACCGATTCCTGATAAGCAGTAACAGATCGGTTTTCCTGACGCAACGACTCGGCCAATTCGGAGTGTGCGGAGAGTGCTGTGGAAACTTCCCCGAAAGCTTGCGTGACCGCCTGGCGATACGCGATTTCGCTCTCATCACGCTGAGCAAGCGCGACTTTATATTGGCTCTTCAGACGGCCACCAGTGAACAGAGGTCCGGCGAGCCCACCCGCGACACCCCACTGCGTCCCGGATGAGACCAGCCCCGATAGCTGCGGACTCACACCGCCCAGCAATGCGGTAAGGCTGATCACCGGGAAGAAATTGGCGCGCGCCACGCCCACCGCGGCATTGGCCGCGGCATACTGCTCTTCGGCCTGACGCAAGTCCGGTCGCCGCTCCATCAATGTGGAAGGCAACCCCGCAGGGACAATATCCAGATCATACTGATCGGCGAGGAGTACGCCGCGCGCAGTCGGACCGGGATTTTTTCCCAACAGCAACGCAATTTGATTTTCTTTGCCGACAATCTGGCGTTGGATGTCGGGAACCTGAGCCATGAAATTAGCCAGCGCGCCTTCGGCACGCGATGTTTCGAGCGCAGTGGCCGCACCACCTTGCAACTTGTTATTGAAAAGATCGTAAGTTTCTTGGAAGCTCTGGCTGGCCTCATGTGCAATCACAAGTTGAGCATCCAACGCCCGTAATTCGAAATAGGCTTGGGCCACGGCTGAAACAAGGCTCAAATAGACCCCGCGGCGCGCCTCCTCGGTAGCCAGGAATAACGCCCGCTGCTGTTCGTTCAGCCGGCGGATTCTTCCCCACAGGTCAAGCTCCCATGCGAGATTGAAGTTGTACGCGTAGTAGGTGTGGTTGGGAATCGTCGGCGAGCGTTGTCCGCTGATATCGGCGCCGTATCCAATCTGAGGGTAGTAAAAGGACTTGGCTACACCATATTGCGCACTCGCCTCTTCGACGCGCGCCGCTGCAAGCTGAACGTCGTAGTTATTCTTGAGTGCTTCTTTGATCAGACCTTGCAGAACCGGGTCCTTGAACAAATCCCACCAGGCCAGGTCCGCGACCGAGGCGGATTGTTGTGGATTCGGGTCCGTGTAATAGGTGTCTGGAGGCGCGGTTACCGGACGTTTGAACTTAGGCCCGACAAGGCATCCGGGCAAGGCAGTTAAGGAGAGTAGAAGAAGGCAGCCCGAAACTCGGTTCATTAATCGGCTCCTCCTTACGCAGGCGCAGCACCTGGAACCGCAACTGTCTTCTTTTTGCCAACCTTCTCAAACAAGACGAACAGCACCGGCACTACGAAGATGCCCAGCGCGCTCGCTGCGGCCATCCCGACAATCACCGAAGTCCCAAGCACTTGACGTCCGACCGCACCCGCGCCTTTGGCTCTCCATAACGGCACGCAGCCGAGGATGAAAGCGAACGAGGTCATGAGAATCGGACGTAAGCGGAGCTTCGCGCCTTGCAATGCTGCATCCACAAGATCTTGTCCCTTTTCATATTCAAGCTTTGCGAATTCCACGATCAGGATGGCATTCTTTGCCGCTAGTCCGATGAGCATGACGAGACCGATCTGTGCAAAAACATTGTTGTCGAACTTCCGCAAGACCATTCCCGCAAAAGCACCCATCACCGCCACTGGCGTTGACAACAACACGCTGAATGGAAGCGACCAGCTCTCGTACATGGCCGCCAGAATCAGGAAGACGAAGAGAATAGACATCCCAAAAACAGCCGCCTGCCCACCCGCGGCTTTTTTCTCCTGATACGACATATCACTCCATGCGTATCCCATGCCGTTAGGAAGCGTCTGCTTGGCAATCTCTTCCATAGCGGCCATCGCCTGTCCGGAGCTATAGCCTGGCGCAGGTGTTCCGTTGATCTGAATACTTCGAAACAGATTGAAGCGGTTTGTGTACTCCGGACCTGAGACCCGCTTTATGTTCACCAGCGAGCCCAGCGGCGTCATATCACCCTTCCGGTTGCGGACATAGAAGCCATTGATCTGGTCGGCCGACGTTCGGTACTGCGGTTCAGCCTGCAAGTAAACCTTCCACTGGCGGCCGAAGCGGTTGAATTGGTTGACGTAGGCGCCCCCCAGAAATGCTTGCAGCGTCTGAAATACCTCGCCGAATTGCAGACCCTGCTTCAGCACGCGATCCTGATCGACATCGACGTAGAGCTGCGGCACCGCGGGACGAAATGTCGTAACCAGCGAGGCAATCTCAGGCCGCTTGCGGGACGCAACTTGCAGCTTCTCGTACGCATCGTAGAGCTGTTCGACTGTCCCCCCAGCGCGATCCTGCAGCATAAAAGTGAAACCGCCGGCTGTGCCGAGGCCAGGGATGGCCGGCGGACCAAAGGCGAACCCAATCGCTTCGGGGATCTGCGTCGCGACCTTAACGTTCAGACTTCGGATAATCGAGTTCGCACTCAGTTCGGCCGTTTCGCGGTCGTGCCACGGTGTAAACGAAATGAAGTAGAAGCCGCTGTACGACGATGACGTGTTGGAGAGCAGGCTGAAGCCCGCAATCCCGTCAAAAGCCTCGACGCCGGGTGTATGGGCCAGGATGTTGTCCACCTTCGTCATCACGTCCGAGGTACGCTGCAGTGACGAGGCGTCGGGCAGTTGAACCTGGATAAAGGCGTATCCCTGGTCTTCTTCCGGAATAAAGCTGGTGGGCAAGCTCTTCCCCATCCATCCCGCAATCACAGCGGTTCCGGCGAGAAGAAGCATTGACACAAAGGCACGGCGGATCAGCAAATGACTCCAGGAGACGTATCCGCCGGTCACTTTCTCGAAGCTCCGGTTAAACCAGTCGAAGAATCGTCCGAGAATTCCCTTCGATTTCTTTCGCGGACGCAGAATCATCGCCGATAGCGCTGGCGATAGCGTAAGCGCATTGAAAGCGGAGATAAGCACCGAAACGGCAATGGTCACCGCGAACTGCTGATTCAGCAATCCCTGGATGCCGCTCATGAACGCCATGGGCACGAACACGGAGGACAAAATGATCGCGATGCCGATTACCGGCCCCGAGACCTCATCCATCGCTTTCACGGTAGCATCGTGGGGCGAGAGACCATGCTCGATGTGATGCTCTACCGCTTCCACCACCACGATGGCATCATCGACGACCAATCCAATCGCAAGGATCAAACCGAAAAGAGAGAGTGTATTAATCGAGAATCCAAGCAGCGGAAAGATCGCGAATGTTCCAATCAACGAAACTGGAACAGCAAGAAGCGGAATCAGGGTTGCACGCCAACCTTGCAAAAACAGGAACACAACGATGATTACGAGCACGATCGCTTCGAGCAGCGTATGCACAATTTCCTTCATGCCTTCCGTCACCGGCAATGTCGTGTCGAGCGACACCGTGTATACAAGGCCCTGCGGGAAGCGCTCCTTCAATTCCGCCATTTGAGCCTTGACCTGGTTCGCCACTGCGAGGGCATTCGAACCGGGCGCCTGGTAGATACAAATGATGACGGCAGGCTTTCCGTTATACGTTCCAATCTGGTTATAGTTCAGAGCGCCTAAATCGATGCGCGCCACATCGCTCAGCCGTACCAGGGATCCATCGGAATTCTGGCGGACGATCACGTTACCGAATTCCGCTGCATCCATCAGGCGACCCGGAGCACGCACGGCGTAGGTGAATTGTTGCCCCTTCGGGGCGGGTTCGCCGCCAATTTGCCCAGCCGGGTTAACCGCGCTCTGTTGTTGGACGGCGTTCGAAAGGTCCGATACCGTCATGCCCAGGCGAGCCAACTGATCCGGCTTGACCCAGATGCGCATGGCATAGTCGGCAGCGCCAAAGTTTGTGACTTGGCCAACGCCAGGCACGCGGAGCAGGGCGTCATTAATATTGATCGTTGCGTAGTTGCCGAGAAACCGTCCGTCAAATTCGCCTTTTGGCGAGTACAGAGAAAGCACCAGCAACGGCAGGCCCATCTGCTTTTTCACGGTGAGGCCGTACTGGTTCACCGAGGTCGGAAGATTCGGACTGGCCTGTGATACACGGTTCTGCGTATTAACTTGGTCGATATCGACGTTGGTGCCGATGTCATAAGTCACCTTCAGAGTCATCGTGCCGTCGTTTGCATTCGTCGACTGCATGTACAGCATATTGTCAACGCCGTTCATCTGCTGCTCGAGGGGCGTCGCTACCGATTGTTCGATGGTGAGAGCATCAGCACCGGTGTACACGGCAGACACAGTGACCTGCGGCGGAACAATATCGGGCAATTGCGCAATGGGCAACTTCGTCATCGCCAGCACGCCGGCGATCACCGTGAGGATGGCAATGACAATAGCAACGATTGGGCGATTGATAAAAAATGTTGCCATCGGCTAGGCTCCAGCCATCGCAACCGATTGCGTGTCTTTGTAAGGTTTGGGTGCGACTGTCATGCCGTCGCGCAGCCGTTGGATACCGTCGACGATCACACTATCTCCTGCCTGCAACCCCGAGTCGATGATCCACATGTCACCAAATTGGGGACCAAGCTTCACAACTTTGATGGAAACCTTGTTATCGGCACCCACGACACCGACTTGATAGATGCCCTGTAACTCGGCGATGGCGCGTTGTGGAACGACCAGCGCGTTCTTGCGTTCTTCGGTCACAGCGCGGATGCGGGCATACTGGCCAGGCCGCAGGATGTTCCCCGGGTTGGGAAATTCTGCCCGTATCTCGATGGTACCCGTGTGCGGATCGACGGCGCGATTCACCAGCAGCACGTTCCCTCGATGTGGAAAAGTGGTGCCGTCTCCGAGGATCAATTCGATATCCTGTCCCGCCGAGCGTCCGATCTTGTCGCGTGTGAAGCGGAGGTAATCCTGTTCGGTAATACTGAAGTCCACATAAATCGGGTCTACTGCAGAAACCGTCGCCATGGATGTCGTGGGTGACATCAGATCGCCAATGCCGACCTTGGCGATACCGGCGATTCCAGAAATTGGAGACACCACCGTTGTCCATCCCTGGTTGAGTTTCGCGTTCTCCAAAGCGGCCTTCGCTGCTTCGACCTCGGCCGCTGCGGCCTTTCTGGAACTGTTAGCCTTATCGAGTTCGGCTTGGCTCACCGCCTTCTGGGCTACCAGAGGCGTATATCGATTGATATCGATCTCTGCTTGCGCGAGCGCGGCTTGCGCACGTTCCACATGAGCCTGTGCCTGTTCCACGGAGGCTTGCGCCTGGCGCGGATCGAGCTTAAAAAGAGGCTGGTCTTTCGTGACGAAGCTACCTTCCAGGTACAGGCGGCTCACCAGAAAACCTTCGACCTTGGGCCGGATGTCCGCATCGATATTGCCCGTGGTCGAGCCAATCCATTCCTGATAAATGGGAACATCCTTTTGGACGACCGGAGTGACTGTGACCCCCGGGGGTGGCGGAGCCGGTGCCGCCTTCTCGGAAGAACAGGCGATCGAAAGCGTGACGCCTAACAATAAGACTGTGGTCCCGAGTCGCGGAAGTAAAGCGTTGGACAAGTTGTCCTCCCAAACTGCAATCGTCGCAGATAACGGAATCCCCGTGGGATCCCGTAAAGCGGCTGGCAGAGATTTTCGCGATGGTTGGCCTATCTGCAACCGCTCGACGTCCGCGACTCAAATACTATCAACCACGTCGATCTTCCGTTGCTGGCCGAGCTTTTGGAAGCGTTCAACACGATAACACCAGTCGACGTCCGAATCCATGACGAAGTGCTCTGGAGGACAGTCCCGTCTTCTCGCGCGGTTTGTCATCCAAGGGACGTCTCGCGCGAAATAGGGCTGCCTTGGCCCTGTCGCGGCGGCCCATAAGAGCGGTTACAATCGGCAGGCAATTATTTCCCGCGTTCGTACGCTGGCCGCGGCCGGAGCCAAAATGACACATCACACTTTGCGCACTGAGAACCCATGGGACATTGAAAACCATAATGGAGGGAAGCTCTCCGACGCATTCGTCTTTTTCGGCGCAACGGGAGATCTCGCGTACAAGAAGATATTCCCGGCCCTGCACAGCATGGTGAAGCGCGGCACCCTCAAGTGCCCGGTCATCGGGGTCGCGAAATCCGGTTGGAGCATCGACCAACTGCGCGAGCGTGCCCGCGACAGTATCAAGACGAACGGCGGGGGCGTTGACGACAGTGCGTTTGCTCAGCTCATCAAGTTGCTGCACTACATCGATGGTGATTACGGAGACGCCAACACGTTCGCCAAGCTTCGCCATGAACTGGGGAATGCTTCGGCGCCGATCCACTACCTGGCTATTCCTCCCAGCATGTTCGAGACCGTCGCCCAGCAGTTGAGCAAATCGGGATGCGCCAACAATGCGCGCATCATCGTGGAAAAGCCGTTTGGCCGGGATCTTGCCAGTGCCAAAGATCTTAACCATATCCTGCATTCGGTTTTCCCCGAGCCGCAGATCTTCCGGATCGATCACTACCTGGGCAAAGAAGCGGTGGAGAACATCCTTTTCTTCCGTTTTGCCAATACCTATTTCGAGCCTATCTGGAATCGCAACTATATCGACAGCGTCCAGATCACGATGGCCGAGGACTTCGGGGTGGCAGGCCGGGGTAAGTTTTACGAAGAAGCGGGCGCGATCCGTGATGTGATTCAAAATCACATGCTTCAGGTGGTCGCATTGATCGCAATGGAGCCGCCGACTTCGATGTACCCGGAGTCTATCCGCGATGAACAGGTGAAAGTGTTCCGCAATATTCCGCCCATCCGACCGGAGAAACTTGTGCGCGGACAGTTTGTTGGATATCGCAACGAGGCCGGCGTCGCCAAAGATTCACAGGTCGAAACTTACGCCGCCATTCGATTTGAAGTCGACTCGTGGCGATGGGCCGGCGTTCCTTTCCTCATTCGTGCCGGCAAGTGCATGAAGGTCACAGCCACAGATGTGACCGTGCGTTTCAAACGCCCGCCCTTGGGCCGCGCTCCGCTCAGTGAGCAGAATTATTTCCGATTCCGTCTGGGTCCGAATATTTCAATTGGTGCGGGAGTGCGGGTGAAGGAACCCGGGCCCGTGATGAAGGCCGTCATGACCGAACTGAGCGCGGTAAAGAACACACCCGGTGATGAAGTCGACGCCTACGAACGGCTTCTTACCGACGCAATGAAGGGTGATGCCTTTCTATTCGTACGTGAGGATGCGGTCGAGGTCTCATGGGCAGTCGTCGATCCGATCCTAAGCAATGCCGCGCCTTTGCATTTCTACGAACCAGGTTCGTGGGGACCGTTCGAAGCCAGCCATCTCGCCAAAGATGTCGGCGGCTGGCACGACCCCGAATAATACGATCTGGTATCATGCGCTCGCTTCTAAAACGATCCCCTATCGGGGCTAGGAGGATCCATGAAGTATCTCCGCTCGTCCATCGCGGCACTCTTGCTCTGTCTCTTATGCGTGAGCACGACAAAGCTTACGTATGCGCAATCCTCCAACCCTCCGGCGGTGTCGCCGCAGGATTTCCAGGTACCGTCGGATCAGGAAATCGATCTGCTGAGGAAGGATCTGCGTTCCAGCAAAAAGCAGATCATCGCGGCCAATATGAAGCTCACCGACGCCGAGGCCGAAAAGTTCTGGCCTGTTTACGACCAATACACAGCGGACCTGGTTCAGGTCAACAACTCCAAATATGACCTCATCAAGCTGTATCTGCAGACTTACACAACAATGACGGACGCCGAAACAGAGAGTTACATGCAGAAGTGGGGTTCGCTCGATGAATCGGTTGTCCAGCTTCGCCAGAAATACGTGCCGATATTCCGAAAAGTGTTGTCCGCCAGGAATACTCTCCTTTTCTACCAACTGGATCGGCGGGTCAGCCTGATGATCGACATGCAACTTGTCTCCCAGTTGCCGTTGATCGAGCCGTAAGCAATGGGCGGGCGAAGAGCGCCGTCGGTTCGGCCGCTTCGCCCCTCCGTCACCGACAATTGAGATCGATCGTAATATGCTCGCTATCGATGCGAGCGTATCACCGGCGGTCGCGTGAACTCTTGGCTGCGGCCATCCTAGGCGCCAGCTGCTTGCCCGTCGTCGCGGCTACGCCGCCACCGTTTACTGCCCCGCGCTCGACTGTCCCCATTCTCTGCACTGACAACTACCGGGGCGGTCGGACGCATGCGCGCGGGACCGGGGTGATCGTCGATGCGCGCGGCACGATTCTCACAGCCGCCCATGTGATCGACGAATACCAACTCTATTGCGATCTCACCGCGCTTGTGCCCGACGCGGATTGGAGTCATGCTCGACTGATGCACGCTTACTCGATCCGTGATTGTGCGCGCAACATAGAGCTCGACCTCGCCGTCTGCAGCCTGACCCCGATTTCCCGCCAGCGAACTCCCCTAAGGGCAGCAGGGCTGCACTCGAGGCCTTCACCACCTTCGGATTGGATCACGGTCACCGGTTTCAGCGGCTGGGGCTTGTCACCTACGTCTTTGACTGGCTGGCTGCGAAGTGGAAACTACTTCCGCAAACAGCAAGACTGCTATTGCGACTTTTCAATGGAACTCACCGCATTTGAAGGCATGAGCGGCGGGCCAATCACGGACGCCGATGGCCAGGTCATTGGAATTCTCACCGCCATCGGAACCGGCAAATTTCGCGGGCTGGCCTTTGGCGTAAGCATCGAACGGGCACTGCGGTTTCTCCACTACCACGGCATCGCGGTCGACTCACGAACCGCGCGCTAGCTCAATTCTTCGTCCTCGCCTTCGCTTGACACACCTCGGCGCGCACGGGCAATCTCACTTGCGCAGTTAACTCCGATACTGAGACGACTTTATGCCTGAGGCTCTCCCCCTTATCTACCTTGCGCGCCATGGAGAAACTGCATGGAGTCGCTCCGGACAACATACGAGCTTCACTGACCTGCCCTTGACTCCGCGCGGCGAAGAGAACGCACGTAGCCTGGCCGGGCGGCTTGCCCGAATTTCATTCGCAGCCGTCTTTACCAGCCCGCTGCAGCGCGCGCGCCGCACAAGTGAACTCGCAGGTTTCGGCGCAACCGCCAAGATCGATGCCGATCTCGTCGAGTGGAGCTACGGCGAATACGAAGGCATTACCACCGATCAAATCCTCGCCAAACGCCCAGGATGGGTACTGTTTCGCGATGGCTGCCCGGGCGGGGAAACGCCCGCCCAGGTGGGCGCGCGCGCCGATCGTGTCGTTGCTCGCGTACGCGAGATCAGCGGCAGCGTCCTCCTCTTTTCGAGCGGACATTTCTTACGCGTCCTGGCATCTCGCTGGCTGGGGCTCGAACCCGGAGCGGGCCGCTACCTTTTGCTCAGCACCGCCAGCCTGAGCGTTCTTGGCTACGAGCATGGTCGCGACGAACCGGTCATTCGCCTCTGGAACGACACGGAAAACGATCCCTCGTAAAGTAAAGATCTGGTCTTGCTTGTAAATTCCTGCATACGCTGAAGGTCGATACCAAAAACCTCGCCTCTGGTTGCGCGCAGTTGTGCTAGAGTGAAGGCACCTTCCCTTCTGCTTGTGGTCCAACTGTTTATCAAAAGGGGAATTTCCATGAAAGCACTTTCCAGGGCAGCACTCCTGTTTGTTATCTGCGCATTGGCATCGCAACCGGTTTTCGCCGCCAGTATCCCGGTACGCGGCTCTTCGCGCAATGGAACGGATGATATCGCTCAGTTCTGGTCCCTGTTTGGCCCGACCCAAGTTGTGACCTTAACCAAGGGCGCTACGACGGTAAATTACAAGCAACAGGTCGTGTGTCCGCTGCAGGACGTCACGGCAGCCGTGAATCCCTCCGACACTCTGCATGATGGCACTTGCGAAGGTGGCTCGTATTTGTTCATTTTCCAACTTCGATCAAGCGCAACCAACGTGAACGTGCAGCTCAGCGGCCTATCTGGCTTTACACCTGATGCGAACAGCCCGAGCTACGGTGTAATACTCTGCGACAGCTCCACCAACACGCTCGAGCTGTGTACCACAGCCACACAGGCGCAGTTGCCGGCGATTACGTTCACCTCCAATGGAACCAATACCACAGTAAATTTCCAGATTGCGAGTTTCCCGAAGTTCCCCAACGGCAAGAAGCATCAGGGCCAGGGCCTTACGATCTTCGTTCTGACGAATCAGACGGCCCCGAATCCTATCAATCTGCCGGTGATCACGCTGAAATAGGTTGGGAAAAAGCTCGAAGACTCTACAAGGCGCTCACTGGCCAGCTTTTGGCGACAGGAGCGCCTCAGCTTTTTGGGCAATGAGGTTGTAGTGCAGTTGTTTTGCATCTCTTGCCAGGGCTTGGAGCGCGGCCCGCGCGCGGTTGCCGTCTCCCTGTGCCAACTGAATACGATGCAGCGCCAGCCGCGCCTGCAAGTCATATCCGACCAGGAGCAATTGTTGCGCACGTTGAACCGCCGCTTGCAGCTTTTCCACGGCTCCAGAAGCGTTGCCTTGCGCGGCGAGCACGCGCGCTTCCGTAATGGCCAGTGATAACTGGGTGGGAGGATCGCCCGCGGTCAACCCGCGCGCCTTCGCCATCTCGGCCGCCGCATCATCCACCCGCTTCGCTGCCAGCCACGCTTGCGCGAGCGTGTCGCGCGCGCTTGCTTCCTGGTCCGGCAGTTTCTCCAGCTCAAACTCCTGCACCGCCTTGCTTGCCAGAGCTTCCGCCTCGGTTGTTCGATTCTGTTCCAGGGCGAGCCCTGCCTGCGCAAGTTGGGTGCTCGCGATGGAACCTTTTTCTCCGAGCTGAGTACGAATCTCAAGCGCCTGCTGATAGAGCTTTCCCGCAGTTGCGAGGTCTCCCTGTGCCAGAGCAATATCGCCCAGAACAGCCTGACAAGTGGCCTCGTAGCTCTTTTGTCCCAAGCTCCGGGATTGCTGAAGCGCGATTCCCAGGTTCGTTCGTGCCTCTTCCAATTGGCCGGTCATCGCACCAATCATGCCCAGATTGATGCGCGCTTCGAGCGCTCGCGACGGATCGTCGAGGGCCTGCGCGCGTTGCAGGGACGATTCAAGCTGCTGGCGGGCCGCGTCCAGATTTCCCTGGCTCATGAGATTGGCAGCCAGGTTCGTTTCGGCCAGAAGAGCATCTGCATTGTCGCCGGCCGCCTGCGCAACACTCAGTGCGTCGCGATACTGCTTGTTCGATTCCTCGATCTGCCCGCTTGCCCCAAGCAGATTGCCAAGATTGATGAGCGACCCCGCGATATCGCTTTGTGCCCCGACCTGCTGCGCCAGGACGAGCGCCTTTTCGTACATTCCGCGCGCATTCGCTGTATCTCCTTGCGCAGCCGATACGGTGGCAACACAGGTCAGGCTTTTCGCCTGACTTCGGAAGTCGCCCGCTTCGCGAAATGTCGTTTCCGCTTGCTCGCCCTTTGCCTTGGCATCTGCATACTGGCCCAACTCGCGCAGATTCTGGCACTGTTCGAGCAGGGCCTGGGCCGTCAAGAACCGCTCGCCAAGCTGCGCTGCTTTCTTCTCGGCTGACTGTGCCGCCGTCTGCGCTTGCCGAAAATCCGCGCGAAAAGCCTGCGCCTTGGCTTCGACCAGATCGATGCGTGCATCGTTTCGTAAAGGCGCTGGCAGCTGCCGCAGGCTCTTCACTGTGGACAGCGCGCTTTGCACCTGTCCGGCTGGAACCTGCGCATCTGCCAGCCTCAGGCCATATTCGAGATCATCTGGATAGAACGTCCACAGCGACTTATACAACTCCACGGCTCGATCCCAGGTGCGCATTGCCTCCCGGTAGTTCGCTTCGATGAGAAGATTCTCCTTGCGCGGGAAATTGCGCGACAGTTCATAGGCTTGCTTGGCTTCGGATTCCGCCTTCGCATCGTATCCAAGCTCGCCCCACGCGCGCGCCAGCGCCAGATGTGCGAGGGCGTTGTGCGGCTCGGCCGCGACGGCCTTCTCAAGCAATTCGCGGGCGCCAAGGTTATCAAACGCTCGCAAGCGAGCGAGCCCCTCGGAATACAACCGCGCGGCATCGACAGTTTCTGGCTGCGAGGCGCGCACTGCAGCCGCCTCCTCGCCCGTGAGCGCGCCGGCTCCGCACTTCTCGCGTAATTGGGCTCCCAAATCCTTCACCAGATCAAGCAGCTTCGCATCTGGTTCGCTCGCCGAAATCGTCGCCACGGTTTCGCCCTTCGCCGTGTCCTGGATGCGCACATCGACCCGTGTCTGCCCACCAACGTCGATATACGACCCGAGCACCACCAAGTCGCTGCCCAACCGCTGGTAAATATTCGCCAGCGTTTGCGCCGACATGCTCTCATTCTCCGGAAGCTTCATCTCGGCCTTGGTGCGCGCCACGTTTTCCCCGGCGATGGTCTTGACCTTATCCCCCGCAGAGAGTTCGGCAGTCAGCATCTCCGAGAGCGCATTCGACAACCAGTTTTGGTCCGGCTTGCCGGAAAGATTCTTAAAACCCCACACCGCCACCGATTTGCGCGCCGGTAATGGAATGCCCTCCGATTGAGAGCTCGCGGTTCCCCGGAAATGCTGCCGTGCCAAGTAGACGGCAATCAGAACCAGGGCTAACGCACCGACAGCAATTCCCCACCGGTACCAAGCGGGGCGTCCAGTCCTTACTTCTACCGGCTTGCTTGGCGGCGCCTCCCCCGGCGCACTGGAGCGGCTCGGATAAAGAATGCGTTCCAGATCAACGCACATCTCCACTGCCGACTGGTAACGGCGCGCAGGATTTTTTTCCATCGCCTTGAGGATGATGTTCTCCAAGTTCGGCGAGGTGTCCGGGATCAGGCTGGTCGGAGCAGGCGCTGTCTCATTCAGGATCGCGTTGATCAGCATCGCTGAGTTGGTCTGCGGGAAGGGCCTTTGCCCGGTGGTCATCTCGTACAGCACAACGCCAGCTGCCCAGATATCACTGCGCGGGTGAGCCGCCTCCCCCTTGAGCTGCTCCGGCGCCATGTAGGGAAGAGTGCCCGTGAGTTCGGTGGATTTGGTGAGTGTAACTGTCTGGCCAAGGTCGCTTACCTGTGCTGCAAACTGGGCCAAACCGAAATCCAGGATTTTTAATCTTCCGTCCGGGGTGATGCGCAAGTTCCCCGGTTTCAGATCGCGGTGCACGATGCCATGCTGATGCGCGGCTGCCAGTCCCTGCGCGAGCTGCACGCCGAGTTGCAATATCTCCTGCTGAGAGAGGCGCCCGCTCTTGAGCTTGGCGTCCAACGTCGTTCCCGGGATGAATTCGGTAACCAGGAAATCCAGGTCTTCTTCGCTGCCAAATTCATGGATGGTCGCGATATTCGGGAAGTTGACCCGCGCAAGCGAGAGGGCTTCTTTGCGAAAGCGTCGACGGGCTGCTGCGTCAGCCAGCATCCCTTGGGGCAAGACCTTGATGGCAACATCCCGTTCGAGCTGCTCGTCGCGCGCCCGATACACGACTCCCATGCCGCCTGCCCCAATCTGCTCGAGGACCCGATAGTGCGATATGGTCTTGCCGATCATTCAGAAAGCCTGGCTGGCGCAATCTTATGGTCTGTGCATCAGGGGGGTCAACGAAACGGCGTCCGAGCCGCAAGGGATCCGGCCATTCACGCCAGGCGGCATACGATGACCCCACGTTGATCCAGTTCGTTTAGTCAGAGCGGGAGTGGTAAAGTCTGTAGCGGTTTCCAAGGACTAAATCACAAGATCGCTGGGAGCACCATCTTGGACAAACAAACGCTGAAGAACAGGGCTTACCGCGAGTTTAGGGATTTCCTGATCATTGCTCTCTATCTCTGGGTCATTTTCGGACTCTTTATTCTTTACAAGTCCATGATCCTAAACCAGCAGAAGTTCAGCTACCTCGCTCACGGTCTGGCGCTATTCAACGCCCTGGCACTCGGCAAGATCATGCTCATCGCACAGGCATTTCATCTCGGCGACCAAGCCGACGAAGCGCCCCTGATCTATCCGACGCTCCTGAAGTCTGCGCTTTTCTCAGCGCTGCTGACGGCGTTTAAGATTCTCGAAGCCTTTGCCGTGGGCCAATATCGCGGCCGCTCATTTCAAGAGAGCATTGCCGAGCTTGCTGGAGGCACATGGCAAGGAATTGTGACTCTCTCTTTGCTTCTTTTCGTCACTCTGATTCCGTTTTTCGCATTCGGGGAACTCGAGAGAGTGATGGGCGAAGGCACGTTGGCACGTCTGTTCTTTCGTCCGCGTGATCCGAGGCAGTCTACGCAGGCGTGATCCTGCTCCTTCGGAGTGCGTGCCACCTGGAGGTTACATTCGGAAACATTGCGATTCCCGACTTGGTATGGACTCAGCTCCGTGTGGTCAGGCGAACGCAAGTGTACTGTCCAGCTGACGCTGGAACCAGTTTCATCTCTATCAGGGTAAGGGACTTCGCTCTCGGGTACCCATGACCCAGACCTCTGTGACCTGAATCACATTCGTAGGCCCGTGGCTTACGCTAGACTTCATCTGCGCGGAGCGGGCGTCTGTCCCCCATCCAGTCTCCGAGGCCTAAGGCAAGAGGCAACGACGTGTGACCGCTGTACACCCCGTTGCTGCCAGAGTTTTACGTCACCACTCCGAACGAGGCTTGAGTAAATCCTCCCCTGTTGTGTTTACCGCGGACTTCCACGAGCGACTTCGTAACCGTGCGTCCGTTTGTAACTGAAGTTTCCGACGATGAGAATCATCGGGATCAGCGGCCTGGAACAATCAGTTCCTTTTAAAAGGGAACATTGGCCCGGCTTGGACGCCCGCGAGTACCGGATATCCCAGGGCCATGACTCAGCCGCCGCTGTGCTGATCGACGGCCGCCTCGTGGCTGCCGCCGCCGAAGAACGATTCAGTCGTAAGAAACACACCGGCGATTTCCCGATCGGCGCAATCCAATTCTGTCTAGCTCAAGCCGGGATTTCGATTGAACAAGTAGACGAAATTGCTCACGGCTTCGACTATTCTCCCTTTCAGCAGTTGTACCAGCAGGATCCGGATTCGGCGTGTTTGTACAACACCGTCTTCTCCAAGCCAGCGCTGATCGACCAGGTCCATCGCTTCTTCCCGAACTTTTCGGCGCAGCGAATTCATGCCGTAAACCACCATTTAGCCCACGCCGCAAGCGCTGCCTGGACATCCGGTTGGAACGACTGCCTGGTGGTTGTCAACGACGCCATGGGAGAAATACAGAGCCTTACTGTTTTCGAGTTCCGCGATGGTCAACTCAAGAAACTCCAAGAACTCTCCGCCAACGACTCTATCGGGATTCTCTACTCCCTGGTCACGCTGCACCTGGGTTTCGACTTCAATTCCGATGAGTACAAGATCATGGGCCTTGCGCCCTATGGAGATGCGGGACGCTTTCGCGGCTTCTTTGAAGATGCAGTCGAACTGCGAGCGGACGGCACGATCCGCATTCCCATTCTACGGCTGAACCAATCGCGCGGGGAGCGTGAAAACTACCTGGGGAGCCGCCGCTGTCTGGAGGCACATCTCATCGCCCAGAGACACCCGGACGCGGAAATCACGCAGGATCACCGCGATGTAGCCGCGGCTTTACAAGAGTGCCTGGACCGAGTGGTGTTGCACGTGTGCGGACACTTTGGCAAGCAAGCCGGCTCACGCCGGATTGCACTCGCGGGCGGAGTTGCGCTGAACTGCACGGCCAACGGGAAGCTCATCGATTCTGGAATTTTCGACGAGGTCTACATCCAACCCGCCGCGGGCGATGACGGCACTGCGTTAGGCGCCGCATTGTATCGCGCGGCATTGTCGGGCAGGGTTCAGAATGTGCGGATGCCGGTCCCACTTCTCGGGCCCGCCTATCAAGATGGTGAAATCGCGCAGGCGATTGAGAAGTATTCGAACCGGTTGACAGTCACAGATTGCGGCGACCTTGATCGAACCTGTGATGAAGCCGCGAGACTCATCGCCGGCGGGCGCGTAGTGGCGTGGTATCGCGGCCGTATGGAGTACGGGCCGCGTGCCTTGGGAAATCGCAGCATCCTCGCCGACCCCGGACATCCGGGCATGCGCGACCGCATCAACGCCATGGTGAAAATGCGAGAAGCTTTTCGTCCGTTTGCACCGGCCTGCTCGCTCGAGCAGGCGCACCGTTGGTTCGACGTTGCACTGGGCACACAGATGCCCTACATGATCACGGTGGTGGATGTGCGTCCCGAGCACCGTTCTTCACTCCCGGCCATTACGCATGTAAACGGCTCAGCCAGGCTGCAAACGGTCTCCGCACATGACAACCCTGCATTTCACCGCCTGCTCAAGGCGGTAGGCAAAGCCACCGGCCGAGAAATGGTACTAAACACAAGCTTCAATGTAAAAGGTCAGCCGATCGTAAACACCCCCGAGGAAGCAATCGAAACTTTCCTCGGTACTGGTATTGAGTTTCTCTTCCTGGAGAATCAGCTTGTTGTCCGAAGAAACAATTGATTGCGCTGTCAGCGAGTCGAGGCAAGGAGGTCAGACGGTAGCAGAGTTGTTCGAACAACAAGCCTCGCTGACGCCCGATAAGACTGCAGTCATCACCTCAGAAGGGCGCTTGACGTATCGGGAGCTTGATCAACGCTCGAACCAACTCGCACGCCACTTGCAGGGATTAGGCATCCACCCCGAAGTCTTAACAGCAGTTGCCGTTGAACGATCAGCAGAGATGGTGGTGGCCTTGCTGGCAATTTTGAAAGCAGGTGGCGCCTACGTTCCGATCGATCCCACATTTCCCGCACAGCGGATCGCATGGATGATTGAGGATTCGCAAACACCAGTCATTCTTGCAACCGAGCGGACGAAGTCGGCGCTTCCCGATGCGGGCAGGAAGGTAATTCTCCTGGACAGCGATGCGGATCAGATCGAAAGGAATCCCGCTTGCCCCGCAGTTCCCACCGCCAGCGACCGCAACCTTGCCTATGTGATCTACACCTCGGGATCAACCGGCAAGCCCAAAGGAGTGATGATCGAACATCGCAACCTGCAGAACTTTTTCGCGGGAATGGACGACGTGATTGGCAGGGCTCCCGGCGTCTGGCTGGCAGTCACCAGCATCTCTTTCGACATCTCAATGCTCGAACTCCTCTGGACCCTCACCCGTGGATTTTGTGTAGTGATCCACGGAGACGAAGGAACGCAAACCATACCCGCTGAAATTCGAGAGTTTGGCGTCACTCATATGCAATGCACTCCTTCGCTGGCTCGGATGATCGCACTTCAACAACAAGGACTTCGCGCCTTAGGGAGCATGCAAAAGCTTCTGCTTGGGGGCGAGGCTCTTCCGCTATCGGTAGCACAGCACCTGCGCACCGTATTTCATGGCGCAATGTTCAACATGTACGGACCAACGGAGACCACCGTTTGGTCAACCACATCTCCAGTTGGCGAAAATCCGACATCCATTTCGATCGGAAAGCCCATCCGCAACACTCAGGTGTATGTGCTCGACGGCGCTCTTCGTGTCGTGGGTCCAGGCGTCGCTGGTGATCTTTTTATTGGAGGCGAAGGCGTCGCCCGGGGTTATTGGCAAAGACCAGTTCTGACGAGCGAGCGTTTTTTTAGCGATCCCTTTCTCGCCGGAAATCGTATCTACCGAACGGGCGATATCGTCCGATTGCATCCCGACGGCAACCTCGAGTTCCTTGGGCGCTCAGACTTCCAGGTAAAGCTGAGAGGCTTCCGCATTGAAATAGGAGAAATTGAATCGGCACTGGAGAGTCTGCCGACGGTGGCGCAGGCGGTAGTTACCGCGCGCGAGTTCCAATCGGCCGGCGAACCCGAAGACAAGCGACTGGTCGCCTATATCGTTGCCAAAGGTGGATGCCCGCCAAGCCAAGCTGAATTGCGGACTGCGATGATGCGAGCGCTCCCCGAATACATGGTCCCATCCCATTTCGTTGTTCTCGATTCACTGCCGCTAACCTCAAACGGGAAAATCGATCGCAGCGCACTGCCCAACCCAGCCGCCAATGAATCACGCAGCTCCGAAATCCCGCAAAACGACTTCGAAAAGGTGATTGCCCACGCCTGGCAGGAGGCACTCGGAACAGATCATGTAGGACTTGATCAGAATTTCTTTGACCTTGGAGCTCATTCGCTGATGCTGGCGGAGGTTCATATTCAGTTGCAGCAGTCATTCTGCCAGGAAATTTCGTTGGTCGACCTGTTTCAGTTCCCTACCGTCCGAGCGCTAGCCGCACACCTCAGCGGGCGCGCGCCAACCTCGCCTGTCAACGGGAGAGCTCAGCGCCGCTTGGCGGCGAGGCAACGGCAGACGGAGAAGGACAATGAATAGCAGTACCGCAATCGCGATTATCGGCATGGCTGGACGGTTTCCGGGAGCCCGGAATATTACCGAGTTCTGGAAGAACCTGAAGAATGGGGTGGAGTCAATCCGGCCGTTCACGGATGCCGAACTGCTTGCCGCAGGCGTGCCTAAAGAAGAGCTTTCCCAGCCGGAGTATGTAAAATCCGGGGCAATTCTTGAGGATATGGATTTGTTTGATGCTGCGTTCTTCGGCTTCAGCCCGAAAGATGCGGCCATCATGGATCCGCAGCAACGAGTATTTCTCGAGTGCGCCTGGGAAGCACTTGAACATGCCGGCCACGGCCCGGGCACGTTCGCAGGATCGGTTGGAGTTTATGCCGGCTCGGGGATGAACTCGTACCTTATTCACAACCTCTTGACCAACCCTTCCCTCCTCGCGAGTGCAGGCTTATTCCTGATCCGGCAGACGGGCAATGACAAGGATGTTCTGGCGACGCGAGTCTCCTACGAACTTGATCTGCGCGGACCGAGCATCAGCGTTCAGACAGCCTGTTCCACTTCCCTGGTTGCAGTTCACCTGGCTTGCCAGAGTCTCCTCAACCAGGAGTGCGACATGGCGTTGGCGGGCGGCGTCACCATCGAGTTTCCTCACGGCCGTGGCTATCTCTACCGCGAAGGCGAGATCCTTTCGCGCGATGGGCATTGTCGCGCCTTCGACGCGAACTCGAGCGGGACGGTGTTTTCCAGTGGCGCTGGCATTGTCGTTCTGCGGCGTCTCGAGGATAGTTTGGCGGATGGCGATACGATTCACGCTGTGATTCTCGGCTCCGCGATCAACAATGATGGGGCACGCAAAGCTGGATACTTAGCTCCGAGTGTCGAGGGCCAGGCAGATGTCATTACCGAAGCGTTAGGCGTCGCCGGGGTTCACCCTGCCGATATCGCATATGTGGAAACGCATGGCACCGGCACTCGCGTTGGCGACCCAATCGAAATCAAGGCGCTCACGAAGGCCTTTCGACAGGATGCGCAGCTTCCCGGATCCTGCGCCGTCGGATCTCTCAAGACAAATATTGGACACTTAGATACGGCGGCGGGCGTCGCAGGACTGATCAAGACGGTGCTTGCCTTGAAGAACCGCCAGATCCCCCCGAGCTTGCATTTTCACGAACCAAATCCGCTGATCGACTTCGCGTCGAGTCCGTTCTTCGTAAATACAAAATTAGCGGAGTGGAAACCGGTCGGCGGGCGAAGGCTGGCTGGTGTAACCTCGCTCGGCATCGGCGGCACCAATGCTCATGTGGTTTTGGAAGAGGCACTTCTTCCTGCTGTCGAAAGAGAAGTAAGGAAGAGACGCTGCCAATTGCTCGTACTCTCGGCTAAAACTGCATCTGCGTTAGAGTTACTCACCCAGAGTTGGGTCGATTACTTCGATGAAAACCCGGAGTTGCGCCTCGAGGACGTCGCATTCACATCCCAGGACGGGCGCACCGCGCTGCCCTATCGCCGTGCGATAGCTGCCGCGGATCTAAGCGAAGCCAGCCGTCTCCTACGCGAGCACTCCTCCAGCCGGGTTGTTACCGGGCAGGCTGCCGCGAAAGCTCCAGAAGTTGTTTTCATGTTCTCGGGCCAAGGCTCTCAGTATGCAAACATGGGTCGAGAACTCTACGAGACCGAGCCCATCTTCCGCGAGCAGATCGATTTCTGTGCACGGCATTTAGAACCCGATCTCGACCTTGATCTTCGGACATTGTTATACCCACAGGCCGACGAGTTCGCCGTAGTTACCGAGAGACTGTCCGACACGCGCTTCACACAACCAGCTCTATTCAGCCTTGAGTACGCCCTTGCCCAGTGGTGGATCTCGCACGGAGTGTCGCCTGCGGCGATGATCGGCCACAGCATCGGAGAATACGTGGCGGCATGTTTGGCGGGAGTTTTCTCTCTGGAAGATGGGCTGCATGTGTGTGCCATCCGCGGCAGGTTGATGAGTGAAATGCCGCGTGGCTCCATGCTCGCTGTATCGGCCGGCGCCAACGAGCTAACCATCCCACGAGAACTATCGCTCGCCGCTGCAAACGGACCTTCGGCCTGCGTCTTGTCTGGACCAAGCGACATGATTCAAGGGTATGCGAGCGAACTGCAAAAGCAGGGTGTCAGCCACCGTGAGCTCCATACCTCGCACGCTTTCCACTCGCAGATGATGGACCCAATGCTGGCATCCTTCCACGCCGAGGTGGCGAAGGTCCTGCTCCGTCCTCCTAAACTCAAGTACATCTCAAATCTCAGCGGCACGTGGATCACCGCGGCCGAGGCAACAAATCCGGACTACTGGGTCGATCACCTCCGGCATACAGTCCAATTTTCGACCGGACTTGCCGAGCTATTCCGAGAACCATCGCGTGTCTATTTAGAAGTGGGCCCGGGGCAGGCGCTCACGTCGCTAGCACGTCAGAATTCGCAGAGGCCGAAAGCCTCACGCGTGCAGTCTTCCATGCGACACCCGCAGGAGCAGGTCCCAGCTACATCTTTTCTGCTGACTACCGCAGCACGGCTTTGGATTCAGGGATGCTGGATCGATTGGCCTGTATTTCATCATGACGAGAAACGCCGCCGCGTTCCGCTTCCCACCTATCCGTTTGAACGCCGGCGCTTCTGGATTGAGCCCAAGGGGAATCTTGCAGCGGCAACATCTACGACTCCTAAGCCAAATATCGCCAAGACTCAGTCCACATTTCAACACAGGGTATGGAAGCACTCTCCTCTCGAGCGAACTTCCAGGCTGGAACCCGCGTCCTGGCTGATCTTTCTTGATGACTTGGGACTCGGCACCGAGATATGCACTCAGCTCGAAGGGGCCGGGCATACAGTCTTGCGTGTGTCTGCCGGCAGCAATTATCGACGGACCCGCCCCCGGGCCTATGTCATTCGCCCTGGGGAACGCCGCGACTACGATCAATTGCTCGACGATATTTTGAAGAGCGATCAGCGGCCGACAAACGTATTGCACCTGTGGGCGCTGATGAGTTCTAGAACGAGCGTGAGCACAAATCAGACACTCGATCTGAGCTTCTACAGCCTGCTCTTCCTCGCGCAAGCCCTAGGAGACACCGATCTTCCGGTCACTGAGATCTCGTGCCTGTCGAATGGACTGCATTCTGTCGCAGGAGAACCTGCTTTTCAGCCTGTGCGCGCCGCGCTTCTTGGCCCGATCCGCACCATTCCGAAAGAGATTCTCCGATTGCATTGTCGAAGTATCGATCTCGACTGGGAGTTAGGGAACCTGCGGCAAGCCGCCTCAAACGTGATTGAAGAATGCAGTATGCCGATCACCCGAACCTGCGTTGCATGGCGCAATTCGGCACGCTACGTGGAGGAGTTTGAGGCCGCAGACCTCATGCCTCACCCACAGAACTCCCGGCTTAAAGAACAAGGAGTTTACTGGATCACCGGCGGCCTAGGCGGGGTCGGCCTCGTCGTAGCCGAGTACTTGGCCCGAAAAGTCCATGCGCGCCTGGTATTGAGTGCGCGTACGCCGGTGCCGCCGTCTTCGGAATGGAACCGCATCCTCGTGCAGCCCGAAAAAGAGCCTGGCTTGCACGGAAAAATCCGGAAACTGCGCGAACTTGAGTCGTTTGGAAGCGAGGTTCTCACCCTCGCAGTCGATGTAACTGACTCCCGCAAGATGGCCGAAGCCCTCCGGACCATTCAGCGACGCTTCGGTCCCTTGAATGGTGTGATTCACGCTGCGGGATTCATCGAGGACGGACCACTTCAGCTAAAGTCGCGCGACAGTGTTGCTCGCGTGCTTGCCCCCAAGATTCACGGGACACTGGTGTTAGAAGAAGTTCTGCTTCCGTGCAAGTTGGATTTCTATCTGCTCTTTTCATCTGTCAGTTCTTTCAATCCACCGGCGGGACAGGTGGACTATGCCGGCGCCAATGCTTTTCTCGATGCCTTCGCGCTCAGCCATCCGGCGCAACGCGCGAGTGCGCTGAACTGGAGCCTTTGGACCGACATCGGCATGGGCTCTCGAGCGACTGGCCATCCGGTGTTGGGGCGCAGCCTCGTACGATCATCGGCAGAAATCAGCTATGCCAGCCGTCTGAGTTGCAAGAAAGACTGGTTATTGAGCGACCACCGTACCAAGGCCGGTGAGGCTCTCATTCCGGGTACCGCCTACATGCAACTCGCGTCCGCGGCTCTGCTCCGTGACCGATTCGAACGAGGCATCTTATGCGAGGACGTCTTCTTTCTGGCGCCGCTCTTCATGGCGGCAGAACAGACTAAAGAAGTTCGCGTGCGGTTGCTTCGCCAGGGAGCAGCTTTTCGATTTTCGATTCTGGCAAAAGACGGCGGCCAGGATTGGATTCAGTACGCCTCGGGACAGATCAGTCGAAACCAAGAGCCGATGCCTCCTCGCCAGTCCTTGGATGCAATTCGCCGCCGTTGTGCCAAGCGCGGCCTGAGTTTCGATGACGAGCAACGGACCCGCCAGGAACGCTATTTTGAATTTGGCCCGCGCTGGCGTAACTTGCAGAGTATTGGACTGGGAAACAACGAGGCACTTGCGGAACTGCGACTGAAAGACGAATTCGCGGCCGACTTGCCTACATGGTTCCTGCACCCGGCTCTTCTTGACCTTGCGACTGGATCTTCACTCTACCTGATCAACGGTTACGAAGAATCCGACTACCTCTACCTACCGCTGTCGTACAAGGCTATCAGGTGCTACCGGCCGCTAACGGCGCATATCTACAGTCACATTCGCTGTCAGCAAGCGAACTCGACGCAACGCGAAGTTGCTACCTTCGATCTCACGCTGCTGGACGCCGACGGGCAGGTATTGGCTGAGATCAACGAGTTCTCTGTGCGTCGGATAAAGGCAGACGCAGAACACTCACTTTCAACACAATTACCACGACCCGCTACCGCACCCGCTGGAATAGACGAGCCGGATCCCGACTCAGGCATCTCCTCGACCGACGCAATTGCAGCACTCGAACAAGTTCTGGCTTCGGATATGGCGCCTAACATCGTCATTGCGCGAGAAAACCTTCGGCTGAAACCCGCGGAGCCACCCGACCGCGCTTCAGTAACTCAGGCACCTCTCGCGAATAATACTGATGTTCAAGCTATATTGGCACATTGGTGGGAGGAACTGTTAGGGATTGAGAGAGTCTCTCTGGATGATGACTTCTTCGATCTCGGGGGTCACTCACTCATTGCAGTGCGGCTTTTCAGCAAAATTAAGAAAGAGTTCAACATCGACTTAGGTCTTTCCACCTTATTTCAGGCCCGTACTGTAAGAAAGCTGGCTTCTCTCATTGACCAACGGGCCGCCAGCAACATTCGGAAAGAGAATGAGACGCCGGCGGTTGTGTCAATTCGCGGCCACGGGTCGCGCTTGCCCCTCTTCGTCATATCGGGGCTCGGCGGTGAGGTCATCGGCTTCGATACTCTAGCCCGAGCCTTAGGAGAAGATCAGCCGGTCTTCGCGCTACAACCGCAGGGTCTGGATGGACGAAAGCCCTTTCTCACCAGGATCGAGGATATGGCCGACTATCACCTGCGCGAAATACGTAAAGCGCAAGCGCACGGCCCTTATTGCCTGGCCGGCTACTCGTTCGGCGGCTACATCGCCTTTCAGATCGCACAGCAACTCTACGCTGCCGGCGAAACCGTAGCACTCCTGGGCTTCCTCGATACCATCCAATGGGATTACCTTGAGCGCGTCGGGCACTTCGCGAGTTTCCGACAGCGCTGGGCTGTGCGCCTGGGTCGATTCAAAAAAGGTGGCTGGGCCTACGTGAGAATGAGTGCCGGGTACAAATCCACTCAGATGATGTATCGACTCTTTCATCGAATGGGCAGCGAAGTTCCTCCGAAGCTGGCCAACCTGCAGGACATCAATCGCTTTGCGATGTCACTCTACAAGCCAGCCGTCTACCCCGGACGCCTAACAATCTTCCGTTCCTTGAGCCGTGAGGCGTGGTTCGAAAACGATGAACTCCTGGGGTGGGGCGGATTAGCTGCTGGAGGCATCGAAGTGCAGGATGTGACCGGACGGCATCTGGATATGCTTAAAGAACCCAATGTCCGTATTTTGGCGGCGAAGTTACGCGCCTGTCTGGATCGAGCCCAGATTCCTCTGGAATCGGAAAATCCTGATCATGCCGCCAATGTAACGGAGGAGATTGTCGGGCAGCCTCTCTAGCGTTTCGAAAATCACTTTTACTCGACGACTCTCCGGATCCGCTCAAAAGCCCAGTCAACCTCGTCACGCTGAATGGTAAGAGGCGGGGCGATCCGGATCACGTGATCGTGGGTCTCTTTGCAGAGCAGTCCTTCATTCCGCAGTGCCTCGCAATACGGGCGCGCCGCGCTCGTCAACTCGATCCCGATCCAAAGCCCGATGCCTCGAACTTCCTTGAGCTTCGGACTGCGCAGTGTCTTAAGAAGCGTGAGGAAATACGCGCCCAATTCGGCTGACCGCTCCACCATGTTTTCTTCAATGAGTGTGCGGATGGCCGCACGCGCCACCGCACAGCCAAGTGGGTTGCCCCCGAAGGTGCTCCCGTGATCCCCCGGCTGGAAGACGCCGAGAATCTCTGCGGAAGAAAGAACGGCCGAAACCGGATAGTATCCGCCTGCCAAAGCTTTGCCGATGATCAGAACGTCGGGCCGAACATTTTCGTGCATGTAGGCGAACAGCTTGCCGGTCCGCCCAAGTCCCGACTGAATTTCGTCCGCCATGAACAGCACATTCTGCTCCCGGCAAATCTCCGCCACGTGCTTCAGGAAGCCGCATGGCGGGATCAGGATTCCCGCTTCGCCCTGCACGGGCTCCACAAGAAATGCACAGGTGTTTGGAGTAATCGCCTGGCGGAGCGCTTCCGCATCGCCAAATGGAATGATCTTGAAGCCTGGCGTGAACGGTCCAAAGCCATCGCGGTACTGCGCATCGCTCGAGAAGCTTACGATGGTGACGGTCCGGCCATGAAAGTTATTTGCGCACACAATGATTTCGGCGCGATTCTCGGGGATACCTTTCACTTTGTAGCCCCATTTTCGGGCTGTCTTGATGGCCGTTTCGACAGCCTCGGCGCCGCTGTTCATGGGCAAAACTCTGTCGAAGCCGGTGAGCTCATGCAGATCGCGGCAGAGCGGGCCTAGTTGGTCATTGCGAAACGCGCGCGAGGTTAAAGTGACCTTATGCGCTTGTTCCACCAGCGCCGCCAGAATTTTCGGGTGACAGTGCCCCTGATTCACCGCCGAGTAAGCTGCGAGACAATCGAGATATCGCTTCCCTTCTATATCGTAGACCCAGACGCCGTCTGCCCGTTCTATGACCACGTCCAGCGGATGATAGTTGTGGGTGCCATAAGCGTTCTCGAGTTCGACAAATTCGTGGGTAGCCCTGGACATTAGTTCGGTAGGCATTACAGTCCTCTCATGAAGTCGTTCGTAGTTACTTTTCGAGCAGCATGGTCAATAGCGCCATGCGGACAAACAGGCCGTTCTGGGCCTGCCGAAAATAGAGCGCTCTCGGATCGTCATCCACGGAAGCGTCCAACTCCACCGTACGCGGCAGTGGGTGCAGGATGAGTGCATCCGGCTTCATCCGGCGGATGACAGAGGAATCGATTTTGTAGCTTCGCAGCCTGGCGTCATCGCGCAAACGATCAGGGCGAATGCGCGTTTGATAGATCACATCGACGATCCCAGCCACACGTTCCAGGTCAGACTCCATCTCGTATTGCACGCCATGCTCATCGAGATATTCAAGGATGTCGGGTTTCATCTGCATTTCCGGTGGGCTCACAAAAAACAATTTGACGCGTTCGAACTTGGCGAGCAGGTAAGCGAGCGATCGCGCTGCGCGCCCTTTGTCGAGTTCACCGATGAAGGCCACGCTCAACCCATTCAACGGTCGTTCGCGGTAGATCGTGTAAAGATCAAGCAGAGCTTGCGTGGGATGCTGGCCTCCATCTCCATCTCCCGCGTTGATGACCGGCACTGGCGAATGCTTCGCCGCGCGTTTTGCACCGCCCTCTTTTAACGGTCGAACGACGATCACGTCGCAGTAGCCGCCGATGATGCGGATCGAGTCCTCAACCTGTTCCCCCTCCATTGCCGCGGAAAAGGCCTGCGCCTGCTCGGTCGAGAGGACTCGGCCACCCAGCCGGTGCATCGCCGCCTCAAAACAAAAGCGTGTGCGGGTCGAAGGCGCATAGAACATTGTCGCCATGATGCGGTGCTGGTAATCAAGGGATCCGCCGCGAGCGACGACCCGCTCCATGCCTCGCGACCGGTCGAAGAGTTCCATCAGCAGCGGCACGGTGAACTGTTGGGATTCCAGTACGTGCCGCAATCGCCGATTCATCGGGGCGTCAGGCGGCAAAGAAACCGGGGTGGTAGATGGTTCGTTCATGACCCGCGCCCTCCGATTGGAACTTCCAGGGTTTGCTGTTCGAGGCATCTCAGCGCTTTGCGATCCGGAAATATGTGTGTCCCCGCTCTACCCGTCACCGCTTCTAACAGATGGTCGGCCGACGTGATAATCGCCTCTTTCCCGCCACATCCCAAAAATCGCAATACCGATTCGATTTTCGGACCCATGTTTCCTGGCGGGAATTGCCCGGCGGCCAGATGTTCTTCAAGTTCGCGGCAACCAGCCTCCCGCAGCGCACGCTGGGTCGGTCGTTTGTAATCGAGATACACAAAATCGGCATCGGTCGAGATCACAAATAGATCAACCTCGAGATTCGCCGCCAGTAGCGCCGACGCGCGGTCTTTATCGATGACCGCCTCGACCCCTTCCAGGTGATCGTTGCGAGTGATTACGGGGATTCCGCCTCCGCCGCAGGCGATCACGATGACGTCATGCACCATCAGCTCCCGAATCACTTCGAGCTCCACGATGCGAATCGGCTCGGGCGACGGCACCACTCGACGGTAGCCGCGTGAAGCATCTTCCACCATCTGCCAGCCAAATGTTTGCCGCCGCGCGTCAGCTTCACTGCGCGAGTAGAAGGGGCCGATTGGCTTTTGCGGGAGCTTGAACGCCGGATCTTCCGCTGCGACCACGCACCGCGTAAGAATCGTGGCTACCCTCAAGTGCACGCCTGCATTCTGCAGCGCTGTCTCCATCGCCTGTTCGAGAAGGTAACCGATTTCGCCCTGCGTACAGGCATCGCAGACGTCCAGTGGCAGGCCGGGAACTTCGCTCGCTCCCCTCTCCGAGCGCAGAAGAGCCGCCCCAACCTGCGGACCATTCCCGTGCGTGAGTACAACCCGATAGCCTGCAGCCAGCAGCCCAACAATCTGCGACGCAGTTCGGCTGGCGTTGGCCAGTTGCTCGGCAACCGTGCCCTTCTCCCCCGCCCGAATCAGCGAGTTGCCACCCACCGCCAGTAAGATGGTCTTCATCGTTGGGCCATATCCTGGCCGCTGCTGGTCCTGGTGCAGCTCGATGCACAAACCCAATAGCAGTTGATCGGTTACACGTGCACCGTTTCCTGCAGCTCGGCCAGGCCCGGCAACTTCACAAACTCGCCCTTCATCAGCTCAAGCAGGATGGATTTCTGTGCGTGCAACCGGTTCTCCGCCTGCTCATAGACGACCGACTGTTGTGATTCGATCACCTCCCGCGTCACCTCTTCGCCCCGGTGGGCGGGCAGGCAATGCATAAAGATGGCATCACGCTTGGCCTTGCGCAGCAACGGCATGTTGACCTGGAATGCCCGGAAGATCTTGTGACGCTTAGCTTTCTCGGTCTCCTGACCCATGCTCGCCCAGACGTCGGTGTACACCACGTCCGCGCCTGAGACAGCTTCCACAGGATCGTTGGTCACCGTGCAGTTGCCGCCGGTCTCGCAAGCCCGGTTTGTCGCCCACTTCAGTGAATCCACCTTCGGCTCATAGCCCGCTGGACTCGCGATGCAGACGTGCGCACCCAACTGCGCGCCCGCGAACATCAGGGAGTGTGCGACGTTATTGCCGTCTCCCAGATATGCGACCTTAATGCCCTCCAGCTTGCCCTTCTTTTCCCAGATGGTCAGGAAATCCGCCATGGCTTGGCAGGGATGGCTGAAATCCGTCAGTCCGTTGATCACCGGGATGCCGGCAAACTCCGCCATCTCTTCCGCGATTTCATGCGCAAAGGTGCGGATCATGATGCCTTGCACCATTCGCTCAAGGTTCTTGGCAACGTCGTACACGGATTCCCGTTTGCCCAGGTGAATCTCCGTTGGCGAAAGATAGATCGAAAATCCGCCGAGTTGTTGAATGCCTACATCGAAGCTCACCCGCGTTCGCAACGAGGGTTTCTCGAAGATCATTGCCAGAGTCTGGCGTTTCAGAGATTCGCAATAGAGCGTGGGATGTGTCTTGATCTGACGGCCAAGCACTAGCAGGTACAAGATCTCGGATGGCGAAAAATCGCGGATCGAAATGAAATCCTTGGCGATCATGGATGCGCTCCCGCAAAGGCTGGTGCATGTTCGCGTACAAATCTGCTGACCCGGTCAGCCAGGCCTGGCGTCGTAATTTCCTCTGCCTGATAGCTGACACGCACATTCGGTTTGTCGATCTTCACTACCCGCGTCAAGTCGATCGGAGTAGCGATGACGACCAGATCACAGGGCGTGCGCCGTATCGTCTCTTCCAGTTCATGGCGCTGCAGCGGGCTGTAGCCCATGGCAGGCAACAGATTGGTAAGGTGCCCATAGCGATCGTACGTTGTACGGATTGAACCCACGGCAAACGGGCGCGGATCGACCAACTCCTCCGCCCCAGCCTGCCGCGCAGCCACCACTCCGGCTCCATATGGCATCTCGCCGTGCGTGAGCGTTGGACCATCCTCTACCACCAGTACTCGCTTGCCGCGCATGCTCACCGGGCTGTCGATCGACACTCGGGAGGCCATCTCGCAGACCATTGCCGTCGGGTTATGCAACCTGACGCTCTGTCGCACTACCTCAATGTCGTGGGACTGCGCCGTGTCCACTTTATTGATGACGAGCACGTCTGCGCGCCGCAGATTGACCTCGCCCGGGAAATACGCCAGTTCGTGCCCGGCGCGGTGCGGATCGAGAACAACAATCTCCAGGTCCGACTGATAGAACGGAGTGTCGTTATTGCCGCCGTCCCAA
>Ga0335069_10001329_pt1 | contig 40029 bp, 38 predicted proteins | sample Lox_Sample_11_FD_206714 | JGI IMG/M metagenome (GOLD analysis project Ga0335069, IMG submission 206714) | Soil microbial communities from Loxahatchee National Wildlife Refuge, Florida, United States - Lox_Sample_1.1 | ecosystem: Environmental > Terrestrial > Soil > Wetlands | place: USA...
TGCGATCTGTACCCCGTTGCGCAGCACGATGTACGTGGCTACACCGACGTTGTCGGTGGAGGCGCTCCAGGACAGATCGACTTCGGTACCGGATGATGGTGTTGCTGCTGATACGTTGGTGGGAACGGACGGAGCGATTGTGTCGGAAGAGGTGCCGCCGCCACCTGATGAGCCTCCTCCACCTCCCCCGCCTCCTCCACCTCCGCTCGACGGAGTGAAGTTTGTGATCGTGGCAGGAGCGCCGGCGACGATGGATTGAAGCGTTGCCCCTGCCGAGGTCGAGGTCGCGTTCTGTCCCGCAAGAATCGCCGCAATCTCAGCCTCGAGGATCTTGAGCTGTGCTTCGAGGGCAGCGATGAGGGCTGCTTTGTCGGTGGTGGGTGTACCGTTGAGGGATGCGAGGGTCTTGGGACCGACAGCTCCAAAGCCGGTGGTTTGGGGTGTGCCGGAGGTGATGATGCTGTGGGCGACTTGGTACTTCTGTACCGCTGCTTGCGTGAGGGTGCCGAAGTATCCGGTGGGTGCGACGGAGAGGTAGCCGTTGGTTTGCAGGAGCTGCTGCAAGGCGGTGACGTCGGGGCCGGTGGAGCCGAGGGAGAGGGGTTTGGTGAGGGTGAGTGCGGAAGCGACCACTGGCAGAGTGAGTAAAGCCGCCAGAACAGCGATGTGCTTCTTCATGTATAAGAGAGTATAGCAATACTGTCTGTTGATCTTTTTGTAGTGTGTGGAAAAGTCAACGCGACGGTCTCATCTTCTGCACAACGAGCCGTTTCCGATCCGTGGCAGTCAGGGTTATGCTGAATGGGCGCATCTCATGCGCTCCCATGGTGAGTTACAAAAGATATTCGCGATCCACATACATATTGCTCGGACTTTTTCTTGCCGTAGTTGTCGCGATGGCCGCGCTCATGCCTGCTCGTTGGCAGGTCCAAATTGCCTCCACCGTTGCTTCGCAAAGCGATCTACTTCCTGGTTCGACATCGCACGATGCTGCGTCGAGCACCAGCGGCAACGTCAACGGCTCACCGCCGACAGGCGACTTGTTATACAGCAACAGCCCATTTCACTTCTCTTTGTACTATCCATCGAACCTTCAGGTCCAAACTACAAATCAGTCTGGTACTCTGACCGTGATCTTCCAGGACTCCACGAGCGGAGAAGGCTTCGAAATATACGTGATGCCCTATGACAGCGCACAGATAACCGAATCTCGATTTAAACTTGACGAACCATCGGGAACTTTCGTGCAGCCGACGAATGTGATCATCGACGGCACACCAGCCACGATGTTCTTTGGCTACAACTCCCTTATGGGCGAGACACGCGAAGAGTGGTTCATCAAGAGTGGCCTGCTTTACGAAGTTGTCACGTATAAAGCTCTAGACGCTTGGCTCTCTGAAATCATGCGGACCTGGCGATTCATTTAGTCGAGTCGAAAAAAGTGGATCGTTGGCTGTCCCCACTGATCTTGCTACGCTCGATCAGATCGCATGCCATAATTTCCCCATGCGCGCGTCGCGTCACTGTATCGGGCTTACCACAGTACTTAGATTTCTTGTAATCGTCGGCACGTTTGCGATCGCAGCTCCACACGCGTACGCGACCACTTGCGACTTTGGTTCATCGATAGGCGGCGGCCAATGCCGCGGTTACCTCACCTCGGGTGTCGATTGGACCGTTCCACTCGACTGGAATTCTGCGAACAACACTATCGAGGTCATCGGTGGCGGTGGTGCTGGCCAGGAAGCAAACAATACAGCCAATGAAGGTACACCAGGCGGAGGCGGAGGCTACTCCGAGATATCAAATGCCTCTCTTACACCGGGTAGTACGGTAATTTATTCCGTAGGAGCTGGTGGAACGACAACGGGCCAAAGTGGCGGCGCTACGTATTTTTGTAATTCATCTTCCACCTCTACGTGTTTGAGCATCGCTGGGTCTGCGGTCATCGTGGGCGCTAAAGGTGGAGGAGGCGGCCAAGCGAGCAGTCCTGGTGCAGGCGGTGCAACTTCGACAGCCGTTGGGACTGTTAAATATGCTGGCGGGAGTGGTGGTGCTTTTGCCAACTTTGGTGCCGACGGAGAAGGTGGCGGCGGTGCGGCCGGTCCTCTCGGCAATGGTGGCAATGGCGGTACGATAACGCAAGTCACTCAAGGTGCGGGCGGCGGAGGAGGTAACGGCGGTGGATCTGCGGGTGGTGCGGGCAGCGGTACACAGGGTGGCGCTGGTGGAAATAACCAAGGCAATACTGGCACGCCGGGTACGGGTGGTACATCGGGAAGCCCGAATGGTACGGCCGGTTCCAACGGCGCCGGCGGCGGTGGAGGATGGGGCGCGAGCGGCACGGGAGGCAATGGCGGCGCAGGTACTGAATGGGATGCGAGCCATGGTTCCGGCGGTGGTGGTGGAGGCTCCGGCGCATCGCCTGTCGGTAATGGGGGTCTCTATGGCGGAGGCGGTGGAGGTGGCGGAGGCGGAGCCGACACCTGGTTTGGAACGGGTGCGCAGGGAATTATTGTAATCACCTATACACCGCCCTCTCTAAGTCCTGGTCGAATTATTCGCCTCATCGGTCGCGTCCGACTTGTCGGCGGTGTACGTTTGGGTGGGTCATCGCGGGTGCCGCACACAACCGTCACCTTCACCCCCACCGACAACCCGCCGATCCAAAATTTGGGATTGGTCTCCGGAACGGCGACTTTCTCCAACGTGAATATAGGAACGCCTTCATCTGATCGCATCGTGGTTGTGTCAGTTGCCGGCCAATTCAACAACAATCTGCCCACAGTTACCATTGGAGGCGCCTCTGCAACTGAAGCAACTTCAACGAAAGGAACTAGATTCCCGACAGGTATCTGGTATTTAAATGTGCCTGCCGGCTCAACGACCACCATAGTGGTCAGTGCCGACGCAATTAATTACGTTGGGATTACCGTTGGCGAACTCACTGGGGCTAGCCCAACGCCAACCTCTTTAGCAACGCTTGACTACGGCTATCAGGCTGATCCGCAGGTTACCCCAATGGCTTTAACGATACCAGTAAACGGCGTTGCCATTATTGCAGCTGGCTCCGAAACGCCAAATTCTTCTTTCACGTTTAATGTCGGGACCGATGATTACAGCACCATAGCTGGGACGTCCTGGCAGATACTCGAAGGGCACATTAGCGCCTCCGGTAGCGAAACACCCTCTATTAGCGGATTTAATTATACTGGATTTGGTATGTCGGCGGCTGCGTGGGGGCCGTAGGCAGAGGTGTCTTGAGGCGCACATCGTCATTTCCCGAGCCCGATCGCGTGCCCGGCGTAGAGCACAAAGGCCAATGCGCCCAAACAAAAGAATAGGATCATAAGAAAGTAGAGTACGGATCGGTCGAGCCAGTCCCACGCGCGACTAGTCGGCCATTTTTGAAAAAGGTGCCTGTAGCGCGCTTGGTGCTCGGGGATTCTGTGGAGGTCATCCCAAAAGCGTCGAGGTGCGAGCCACAGGTACAACGACCCAAACAGAATGGCCATGAGAAATGAAAACCAAGTCAGCACGAGCACCCAAAAGCTGAATCGATCAATCCCCTGAAGCCCTTTGTCTGCGACGTCTTTACCCAATATTGCCTGCGTAAACACAAGAGGCAGCGCCAGCGCGGCTGAGCTGAGTTGGACGAAGCCCTTAGCGCCCTCGGCGTACGCCTTCGTGACCTCCATGCGGAACTTGCAGAAATCCCCGAACGCCATGTATTCGCCTGAAGTCTGCTCGGTCATCTCGCTCCTCCCTTCGGTAAGCTTAGGGACAGTACCACAAACCGCTGTTCAGCGTTCAGCGGGCCGTTGTTCGCAAGCAATTACCCTCGTGGAGAGGTTTGCGTAGCTAGGCTGTTGGACATCTGGGTTTGGTCTCTTGGCGGCCGCGACTCCTCGCAAAGCCGAGCCATCTTCCCTCTTGGGCTCGGCCCTTTCGCGAGACGATTGCTGCCGCGTCGCGCATCGAAGCGCTTATTGCCGGTTCAAAAAAGTCATCGCCGCGCAGCCTTCCGTGTTCGACCTTTTCCTTTTGCACGCCGACCTCTGCCCTGCGTAGCACTTTCACGCGCTCGTTGGCGCTCCTTCAATGCCTTCAACTGTAAATCGGTTACATCGATCAGTGCGTCGACAAGTCTCGAGAAGATGCGATCCAGTTGTGCGGCGTCCAGAAGCAACGCATCCTCCCGCCATGCGTGTACGGATCGACCGAGAGCGAGAGGAGCGACGCGTGCCGACTGCCTGGTTCGCCCGTGCGGCGATTCCAGCATACACCCTCTGTCTAACCATCCATCACGGGCGCGCCTAAGACACGCCTTCCAGCTCTCCCCGCCGCATGAATTCATTGCCTGCGCCGAGCGATCTCGTCAGCGACCACACTCACCGCGCGTACCAGCCGTTCATGCAAGATCTCGAACATGTCGAGGATCTCGCCATTCGGTTCATTCCTGCCTTGCTCGACGGCTTCGGCGACGAGTTCATCGAGCGGCCTTTCCTTCAAGTGGCCTTTCCCGAGAAGCTCTTCAAATAGACCGTCTCTGTTCGGTTGCGGTTGGATGCGACCGTCGGAATTGCACCAGACCGTGAATGTCTGATTCCCCAGAACGGCCCGCTCAACCATCTCCGCGTCCAACGGAACCAGCGTACCCCAGGTCTCGTCCGCCTCGTCGGCGAACCCCGCTACGTACATCCGCTCCTCAACAGCCCCTTCATCGCGAGGGCGAAAGAACGGCGTGACTGTGATTGGAACGTGTTTTGCCATAACAATCTCTCCGAACGACTTGAGCATCGGCTGCGTCGATACAGTGCAACATCCAGGCTAACCGAGGCACATCTTCGACAATACGAAAAAAGGCCAAGATGTGGGGGCCCCTCGTCGCCTCATGCCCCCGCTCTCGCTGCCTATCCCAACGTCAGTGCCTAAACTTCAAAGTAGGTGCGCCCCGCAATCGGAACACCATCTTTCTCTAAGTGTTCGGAAGTCCATGTCTCTGGCCGGTTCAAGAAAACCTCCTGCACGAACAGGCCAAAACATTGCGCCGCTTGTATCGGGTTCATCCTTGTTGCCTTGTCGTAGATCGGCTGGAAGGGCGTAGCCCGCCAATCCGCACCGGGCATCCAACTGGTCGTCGCAATGGCCCTGCCCTGTGCCTTGTTCGCGTCGATGAGCCGATTAATCTCCGCCATGATCGCGGTCTGCTCGGCTACTGTTAGCCGCGCCTTCCATGCTTGAAATTGTGCCGGAAACCACGATCCGGTGATTGGCTTGTGGCTGTAGAAATCCACCAACATCCGCGCACCCTGAAGCTCTCTACAATCACCTAAGCTCCGCTTTCATCCGCTCGATGATTCGGCACATGCGCCCGAGCACATTGTCCATCCGCTCGAAGCCTCGATCCACCCTTCGCCATGCCGCATCCACCTTTCGGAGCCTGCGCCGAAACTCAACATCCTCAATGCTCGCCTTGCCTCGGCTTCCGAGCGCTCCAGTCCGTTTTCCGCGGACGCCGCTCGCACCTGCCTTGCGCAAAGCTTGCGACGTCCGTTTTTTATGCACGCGCTTCACCTTACCAGCCATTAGACCCTCCTCATTCGGTCTAGCCATCCGGTTCAGTCTATCCGCAATCGCGCCCTACAGAACCAAATCCGATTCCGTCACGCAACTCTCATCAGCTTTGCAATCTCGCCGCGGTATCCGTACTCGTGATCCCTTTCTACGGCCGACCGCTCACAACGGTGCGGACCATGGGCGGCGGTTCAAAAATAACGTTCACCGGCCTCCGCAACGTTTTGGGTTCGAACTGCCGCAAAAAATTAGCCGCCTTATATGAGGCGGCTGAGGGTCAATTCGTAACGTACCAGTCATCGGGAAACGGAATGAGCGGCCATTCCTTGCTGTTGTCGTTGAGCGGCAATTGCTCTTTGTCCCCAAAGAGCGCCTTGCGTGCGAAGCGCTCGATAGTGATGTCGTCCGCGGTTTTTTCTTCCGGCCGGAGCGGGGGCACCTGATCAGACATGCGTGTACTCCTGTGCTGCAGCAAGTATTGTGTGAAAGCATATGCGTGTCAAATGAAAAGCCGACGCAGCGCGTCGGCTTTGAGATCACCACTTAGTGCGCGGATAGCTTTGGTCGCGCGGGACGTGCGAGTCGCCGGGATCCGACTGCTTCTCCTCGGGGGCGTGTTCGTGAAGTTTTTTTATTTTGTCGGATTCCGCAGTTTGCTGGTTTTGCATCGCGTTCCTTTCGGCCTGATTTATGCTCGAGCGGCAAATCATTATTTCCTCCCCTTTGATCAACCGGGCAACAATATACAACTAAACTTTGATTCCTTCAAGTGCTTCGATGCGCTTCTCTATCGGCGGGTGCGTGGAGAACAGATTTTGCACCCACTTTCCTGCCGGGTGCGCGCCGAAAGGATTCGAAATGTAGAGATGCGCGGTCGTAGTCGATGCGGTCTGCATTGGCGCCTCGTATGAGCCAAGCTTTCGCAGCGCGGATTCCAATCCTTCCGGATAACGCGTCAGAAGCGCGCCGGACGCATCGGCGAGGTACTCACGGCGACGTGAAATTGCGAGCTGCATAAGTTGTGCAGCGATCGGTGCGAGAATGATCGCGATCACGCCCGCGATCAGAATGAGGACGTTCGCGTTGTTGTCTCTGTCACGACCCTGACCAAAACCACCACCAAAACTCATGCGTAGGAAAATATTTGCGAGTACAGAAATCACGCCGACCAAAACGATCGCTGCTGTTGAGACGAGAATATCGCGATTGCCGATGTGCGAAAGCTCGTGCGCGAGGACTCCTTCGAGTTCGCTGCGATCCATCATCTGCAAAAGTCCTTCCGTCACTGCGATTGCTGCGTGGTTTTTATCGCGCCCCGTAGCGAAGGCGTTCGGCGCAGGATCCGGGATGATGTAGACGCGCGGCTTAGGAAGCCCCGCGGTGATCGCGAGATTCTCGACGATGCGGTGCAGTTCGCGGTACTGATTTTCATCGGCGGGATACGCACGCGCCTGCGAAAGCGCGACTTTGTCTGAAAACCAGTACGCCCAAAAATTCATCACGAGCGCGATGCCGATTGCGACGTAGAGAATCGCGGTCGAATCATAGTAGTACGAAACAAACCACCCAATCCCGGCGACAAACGCGAAGAAAACTATCATCAAGAGCCACGTGCGGAAGACGTTGCGCGATTGCTGTGTATAGAGACTCGCCATTCCTATAAGCCTACTCTTCGAACATGAAAAAAGAAAGGGGCGGATTCGCCGCCCCTTAAATCGTATTCAGAATCCAGCGACCACGGAATCCACCGTACGTCGCGTTCTTTTGCTTTCGCGATTCTTCGATCTCGTCGATTGAAATACCGCAAAAAGCCGTGATCTCGTCGATGGCGTCGCAGACATCCCCCAACTCTTCGACAACTTCAGCGTTCGGGTGCATATTCGATCCCTCTTTTGCACGCATAAGGGCTTTGCAAACTTCCTTCGCTTCTTCTCTGATCTTTCTCGCAAGATAGAAGCGCATTTCTTCGTCGGTTGCTTGCCGATGCGGGACCTGCTCACCTTTGCGTCGGATTTTCTCGATGTACCCGTCGCGGACGAGTTTCTCAAAATTTTTCAATCGTGCCTCCTGTGTTACAGCTGAAAGCTACTCTATACCAAAGCGCCGAAAATTGCACTGTAAGGTCACGCGGCGCCGCCACCGCCTCCCCCACCGCCACCACCCGCCCCACCACCACCTCCTGCTGCTCCTCCTCCGGCGCCCACAGATACAAATGCAGAACTAAAACTCGATGCAAACGACGCAGAAAACGCCGTCGCGGAAAACTGCCCGCCAGAACTGAAACCGGATGTGTAGCCCGCCTGCGCGTATGCGCCGGCGACGTACCATTGCGGCTGCGGGACTTGCATGCTTTGGAATGCGTTGGCCCATTGCGTTTCGATCCCAAAAATCATCGCGTATGGCAAGAATTTTTCAAAAAGATCCGGCGTAAGATTCTGTACGCGATATTTTTCAGCCGTGTTGAGGTAGAGCTTGAATCCACGACAATCATCGCGCAAGAGAAAGCCATCGTCGTTGAGGCGTGGATTGTAGTGCAGATTCATAATAAGAATACAGAACGACACCAGCGCGGCAATCGAGACTACGACAATCTGCAGAACATTCTGTGAAATACTGCCGGCAGAAACGATCGCAAAGACTGCGATGTATATAAAGACGCGCGTCAGAATTTGCGCGAGCGGACCTGCATCTTGCAAAACTTCCGCAAGTCCTTTTGTTTTCACCGACAGCGGTACGACGTAGCACCCGAGCGCGTCGGTATCAGCGTAGAGAGTTTTTGTGAGTGCCTCCATACGCTTTTGGTACCCCATGCGCGCACCCATACTGCTCTGCATCTCTTTCTTGAATTCGATCGTTGAGAAATATGCGGGATTCTCTTCAAAGAGAATCGCTAGGAATTCTTTTTCGTACGGCTTGAGCGTCGGGTCACTTTCGTAGTCTTTTAGCTTCTCGACGCGGTAGCCTTGCGATGTGTACGAGAAAATGCCCATGCCCATTTTTTTCGTCTCCTCCACGACGCGTACGTAGCCGCGCACCGCGAGGTCTACGATCGTCGCAGGCCACACGGCGCTCGAGAGCCGTTCTTTATCGAGAAGCCGCACCATTGCGGGCCGGAGACTCAATGGCGGTTCGTATTCAGGAATGATGGTACCGCGCCCCTTACGAAAGACTTCGGTGAAATACCAATGCGCAAGTGCAATGACAATCGAGATAAGAATGAGAAGGACCGAAAAGACGTAGCCGAGATCGAGCGCGAGCCAGTCGAGCCAAAACGCAGTCTCGCTCACAACTCCTTTTTGCCACCCTGCCGCGAAGGTCACCGCTTCGTACGGTGCGATATTTGAAACCGTGAAATGATACGTGTGGTCATCGGGGCGGTCTTGCGTGGACGGATGTGTAGTCGTCGTGTAGATAGCGAGCTGCGGATTTTGTATCGGCGCCGCAATGTGGATCGTCGCTTCAGCTTTGTCGACCGACACGCTGTAATTCGTAAAGAGGTTCCAGTAGAGTTCGTCGTGATCACTGTAAAAAGAAACGGCCCCGTGCGCGGTGTAACTCACGACAAACGAGCGTTCGTATGTGCTCGTTGCATTCGCAGAATCGAAGTACCATTCGATATTTGTAGCGCCGTCTTGCTCATACACCGTGTATTTGCCCCAACTCGCGGGATCGTTTTTATCAAGCGAATGTGATGAGTACTGGAATTCCCGACCCGTATCGGCGTCGCGGACGGAAATGTCGGTGATCGCGCTCAAAAGACGGTGCGGGATCGAACGAAAGCCTTCGTGGTATACACCCGAGAAATCGTACGTTTGCATTTCCGCAACCTGAATCGACGCATTGCGTTCGACGGTGATGTCGTCGCTAATGCTCGCGTAGTGATACGAGCGCGCTTGCGCAAAAATACCAAGCGGAGCGAGAAGTATCGCAAGAACGATGAGCGAGCCCGGAAGGAGCTTCGCTCGCATATCTAGAACTGCACTTTCACCGGCTGCTGCGCTGCCGCTTGTTCTTCAACACCAAGCTGGAAGAAGTCGGCTGGTTTGAAACCAAACGTGCTGCCAATTACGTTGCCCGGGAAGTGTTGGAGGCGGGTGTTGAGGTCCATGACGACGCCGTTGTAGAAGCGGCGCGCGGCCTGCAATTTATTTTCGGTGTCTTCGAGTTGGCGCTGGAGTTCGAGGAAGTTTTCGTTGGCTTTCAAATTCGGATAGTTTTCGGAAACCGCGAAGAGCGATTTGAGCGCACCCGAGAGCATGTTCTCAGCTTCGGCCTTATCGGCCGGAGCCGTGGCATTCATCGCGCGCGTGCGCATTTCGGTAACCTTCTCAAGCGTGCCGGATTCGTGCGCGGCGTAGCCCTTGACCGTCTCGACGAGATTCGGGATGAGGTCGTAGCGGCGTTTCAACTGGACATCGATGTCGGACCACGCTTCTTTGACGCGTTGCGTAAGCGTGACGAATCCGTTGTACGAAACGATGGCCCACAAAACGATAATAACGACGACTGCGAGAATAATATAGAGAATCATATGTTCATGATTATACAACAGTCACTCATTTAGAAACAGATACCCGTCCAACAGCCTTTAAAAAAGTTAACATTCTGCTGAATCTGGCTGCCCGCGTTTTGCTGCGCAATGAACTGCAAGTTCGCGATATCTTGAACGCCCGGCTGACGATCTGAAAGGGTGACATTTGACGGGACTTGGTATCCTGCCTGGCTAAGCACATTTTGCAAACCCGTCGCTTGTGCACCGCTCATCAAACCCCACTTGATGGAATCGAGCTGCGACTGCGTAAATGTTACGCTGTCCGCGTTTGTTTCGTGCGCCGCAATCAACTCTTGCTTCATGCTGTCCGGTATCAAAGCTGCCGTTACCGGATTGGCGAGGAAGTCGCCACGAAGATCGCCGGCGTTGGAAAGTGTGTATGTCTTTTCTGGTGCAGCAGATTGGTCGTTGGCTGCTGCGGATTCTGATTGATTCGACGATGCGGCGTTTGATTGCGATTGCGTTTGCGTTTCGGCGGGAGCTGTCGGTTGCGAGGAAACCGGCGGCGCAGTACTGAGAATGTCCGATTCTTGTTGTTGCGCCGCAGCCTGCTGCACCTGTGCGGTGACTTGCTCGCCCGATTGCACGACTCCGATTTGTCCTTCGCTCGCTGCGACGTCATTCATTTTTGCGACCGTTTGCGGCCCGACGATGCCATCGACTTGAAGGCCGTTGCCCTTTTGAAACGCTTCGACTGCGGCCTGCGTCTGTGATCCGTATACGCCGTCGTTTTTAACATTGTAGCCCTGCTCATTGAGGAACTGCTGAATGGCTTTCACATCGCCGCCCGTGTTGTTGAATTCACATACGCCGCCGCAGCCAGCAAGATCGATTCCGGTCGAACCAGCGGATGCCGGGCGCGATTCAGGAAGCGGTGGATTCGGCGAAAGTGTTGCGTCCCCGCTTTCCTGTGCAAACTGCGAAGTCAGCTCTGTCCCCGCACCTGTAGAAAGCGCGCTTGGCGAAAGGAGGTCGCTTCCGATGTGCGTGCCGTCTGGAAGCGTCGTTTCTGCACCAGCGTATGCCACAAATGTGCGGTCGGCGTTCGTGACGTCTGCAAGCGTCTGGTCAGCTGATGTTTGTGCAGGCGGCGCTCCTGCTTCTTGCGCGATCTGCTGCGTGAGTTGCTCCCCACTTTGACTCACCATTTCGGGCGTTGGAATCTTTGACGGCGCATCGAGGAGCGCTTGCTGGTACGCGGCTGTTTCGCTGTCGGCCTGCGCAAGGCGCGCTGAGAGCGTTGTATTTTCCACTTGAGCAGCAAATTGCGCTTCCTGCTGATTCGTCGCCTCGATCGATTGCTGTGGGTTCGTTTGCACTTGCTCGGGTGTCGGGATTTGCGATGCGATTTGCTGTTCGCTCGGCGGCAGCGGAGAACTCGTCACGACACCCGCAGGGTTCGGCTGTTCGAGCGCTGGTCCTTGCTCCAGGGAGCCAGCAGGAGCCGCCGGGCCGGATTCTGCAGTCTGATTTCCTTGCACATTGTAGTAAAACTGATTCGCATCGAGCGCGCTCAAGCTCTTGCCTTGGTCTGCAAGGAGCGATGCCTGCATCTCGGCTTGCGATGGAATATTCGTGTCGGCCTGTGTCGGTGTCGGAATGTTTTGATCCGCACCTGCAATCGCGTTGTCGTAAATTTGCTGCGTGAGGGCTTGGCCGCTCGGCAGATCCGTATTCACGGGCGGCATGACGGGATTGTCGAAGGCCTGCGTTTGCGCATCGGCGAGTGCGAGGCGATCTTGCAGGATTGCATTTTCGCTCGCGGCATTTTCCTGCGCTACCGTTGCCAAAATATCTTGCTGCGGATTCGTTTGCACTTGTTCCGGCAGCGGGATTTGCGATGCGATTTGAGCTGCGACCTGTTGATCGGAAAGTGGCAGCGGCTCGCTTGTTACAGTGCCCGATGGGTAGGCAGGACCATTCTCGACAGGTATATTTCCACCGCTTGACGCCTCCCCAGTGGTATTCGAAGCGTATATTTGCGGTGTAACGCCTGCATAGCCGTTCGCCGCTGCTTGCCACCAATTCGCACCATAGCTGCTCGGGTTGAAACCGGAATCGCTAGCTGACCAAGGATTTCCTCCCGCAACACTCGGTGTATAGTTTGGCGTGCTCGGTACGGGTGCCGAATTTACATAGGGAGCAACATTTGCATTGAACCATCCATTTTGCTGCGTTATTTCGTTCGGTCGTTGAACCGAACCAAAGTAGTCTTCTACTTTTCCTTGTTCGGCAACCTGTATAAATGCATCGATATTTCTGGATGGATTATTCACATCCGCCCACGTTTGAAGCCCATACTCTCCTTTATTGAATTGCAGCGGACCATATGATTGTTCATTTGGGAGCGTTGAGGCAAAACGCTGAAGCGACCCATCGGTATTTACATTGGCAACACTGCAACTCGACTCCTGCTGACAAAGCTGCGTAACAAAACGCGCCCACGATTCGGGCGATCCATCAATTCCGAATTGCTTCCCCCAATCAGGGGTAACCCCGTTGAGAGAAGAATCTTGAAATTTCTGAAGCGCAGTTTGATAGAAGCTAACTGGGTCGATCGTCCCGTCGGGATTAATTTGCGGTCCAGTGATACTTGCATTTGCGCCCCCATTTGAAATGAAATCTTCAGCTTGGCTCGCAGTTTGTAATGTCTGATCAACAACCTTACCCATATCCGTCATAAACTGGTCATATGTCGATGAAAGGTAGTCAGATGCAACTGCCTTCGCGACATCCGATGAAGGGCCCAGGCCAAGCCCCTGCGATGCAATGTTTCCACTGTTGAAATTCCCATCGCTTGTCGGGAAATCACTATACGTATTTGAGGGCGAAGATCCGGGCGAGGATTGCGTCTCTGGCGGCGTCAGCTGCGCTTGTCCGCTCGAAAGCCACAGCGGCACGCCCGTTTGCGAACTCGGCTGCGACGTGTCGCCCCCTGAGCCTCCGCTTTGCGAACCGTTTCCTCCCGCCATTTGTTGCAACTGCTGGAGCGCATCTTGAAAGAGCGATTGCCCAGGAGCAGGTAAACTCGTCGGGCCTGCGGTCGGATTCGTCGGAATAGAAGATTGGTCGGTGCCCGGCGTAGCAGTTTTTCCATTCGGAGAAACTTCTGGTTGCGATCCTGGTTGGCCTGCCCCCGCACCTTGCTGCAGTTGCTGCTGTGTCGGCTTTTCCGGGGTCTTCCCGCCCGTCGAAATTGCATGGCAAATGCTGTCTGCCTGACATATGCCGGTCGTTACGACTCCTGCATCGCTCTGCGAACAAATGCACTGATATTTGTTCTCGCCCTTCTCGCATGATCCTGTTTTTTCGTTGAATACGAGCCCGCAGCCGCACTTGGTCGTTGTGATCGGAATGCACTGCGCGTCTGCAGCAGTGTCTGCGCCCACTTCCGCATACGAAATAATTGGCACACCTGTGAGAAAAATTGCTGCGGAGATTGCGATAATTCTTTTCATATTATTGAACAATGACCGTCGTCGAAGCTGCGATCGACGTCGCGCCTTGCACGAGACACAATGCGGTAAAGGTCGATGTTGTCGAAAGCGGCGATGAGAGCACACTGCCGTGCGTCGTCGTGCCGATCAAGAAGTTGTCCGGCGCATACACGCTGCAGCTCCACGTCCCGACCGAACTCCACGAAATGCGCGCAGCTGTGCCGCTTGCGACCGTGCTCTGGCTCGCGAGGATGGTGAGTGCAGGGCGGACGGCCGGTGTAGAAGAAGCGTTGACGATCGGGGAGGGCAAGGGCGTCGGCGTCGGTGAAATTGGGATGCCGGATGTCTGGCCGACCGTTTGCGGATAGCTCGGCGATGCCTGCGCAATCGGCTGTGCACCCGCGACAGGTGCCGCTTGGTTTTGTCCGCACGGGACGGTGTACATCATTTGTCCTTGCATCAAACAGTACTGCTGTCCTCCGTACACTGAATTTGCACCATTTGGATAGCCAGTCGGATAGCCTGTGGGAACAGTCGAATAGATGGGGCGCTGCGGCTGTGCGGGCCGATCATCGGTGAAGGAAAGCTTCTGCCCGTTGGTCGGGTCGAGGTTCCCCTGCGGAAGGGTCGCGTTGCTTGCAACGAGAAGCGGCTGCGAACCACTGCCCAGATTTTTTCCATCCGCACCGAGCGGATTTCCGTTTTTATCCGCGAGAAGCTGCACACTACCATCTCCGGCGACTGCACCGTCTGGAAGCGGAACATTTTCGGCAACCGTATCGCCGTTTTGATTTTTAATCGTGTAGGTTTTGACCGATTGCGACGACTGCGGCAAGAGCGAGTCGGGCACGTCTTGTCCTTGTGCCGCCAATTGCGCAATCTGTTGTACGCGTTGGTCGCTGATGTTTGAAATGCACGAAGCGCTGCCGTTGCCGCAGCTGCCGCCATACGCCCAGCCTGTCCCGCCCCCGAGTGATGAGCCTGCGGTATCGGCGTGCACGATGCAGGTACTGTCACACGAGGTGCTGAATCCCATCCCCGGCGTGATGCTGAGCGAGTGCGCTGCCGCTATAAACGCAGCAGCATACGCGGCTTGCTGCTGCGGATTATTGAATGACACATCGATTGCATAACCATTGGGGTGGCGCTCGGTCCCGCTTGAGCGATCTTCATTGGCCTGCGTCAGCCGTCCGCACTGATTGCCGAGCTGTTGACACGCGATGTAGTCGGCCATAACGACAGCGGCACGAATCTGGGTGCTGTTGGAAGCGGGAGCTTGTGCAAAACGATTTTGAATACCTTGCGCGATATTGCTGGGGAGGCCCTGCGGATTTTTGTAATCGATCATTTTGCCGTTGCACGCTGCGCCGCTGCAACCAAACTGCTGCTGTGCACTCGTTATGAGTGCAGCGATATTTTGTCGCGGCGGCACCGGCGCATTCGCTGTCCCGCTCGCGGTTGCGGTGAAATTTTGGAACGTCGCACCCTGCGGCAACTTCCCTGCCTGCGCCAAGCGCTCAAGCGCGATGTCTTCACGCGCAGCGAGTACGAACTGATCGCGTGTCATGTTCGGATCGCTCGGGACTCCGCTTGCGCCCGTCTGCGGATCGCTGTAGCAAAGTCCCGTATTCGGACACTGCGCGACACGCTGAATCCCCGGCGCGTATCCTGCGTTCCCCGGCTGAATCGTCGGGTTTGCGCTGCAACCGCGGTACATACAATTCCCCGCGGTTGCGTAATTCGCCGGAATCGGCGCAGCAGATCCATTGGGTGTAAATTGGCTTGCAAAATTAATGCCGCTTGTGAATTTTCCAGATGCTGCTGCAAAGAGCTGCTGGCTCGCCTGCCCCACCGTCATGCCCGGGTAGTACCAACCGAGGTGCTGTAGATTGAAAGCTTGCGCCGATGCCGGCCCGAGCTGCGAATTCAGATTGAAATTGTGACTGCAGGTCGCGGGCGCAAACTGCGCGCACTCGAGCATCGTCGAAGCGGTGCGCGGGTCGTTCGTCGCCGCGCTCACCGCTTGCAAAGTGCCGAGCGATGAGTGCAGAGCAACGAGAAGCCAGGGGCCAACGACGGGATTTTTATTCGGATTGCCGCCCTGCTGAATCGTTTGCGTCGCGGCTGTAATGACCTGCGAGAGCATTTGTCTGTCGGAGTCTGAAAGATTCGGTGATTGCGCAATTTGCGTGAGTTGCCGGATCGCGGTGTACGTCTCTTGTGTACCGAGTTGCCCGAATCCTTGGTACTGACTGCCTGCGTGCGGCTGCGTTGCGTCGCAGGTTGATTCGATCCCGCACACGCCACCGAAAGCGCGTTGCAGAAGCGGTGCGTTGCATGGCATAGATTTACACGCGACATTCACCGCATCCGCGAGCGCTTGCCCGGAACGCGGATCATATGATTGCGCATTGGCTGCATTCGGGCTCACGAGGTTTGCAAGCGCTTGCCCCGGATTCGAGAGCGCGTCTTTGAGATTCGCGAACTGCTGTTGCACCCAACACGAGAGCGTCTGGCAGTTTTTTGCCTGCGCTTCCTGCTGCGGATTTTGCGCGAATGTCTGCACGCCGGACTGCGATCCGCTGCCGATGCCGTTGCCTGTGCCGGTACCCGCGCCGCCTGTACCCTGTCCAGAATTTGCCTGCAAACCGCCCGTGCCTCCTTGCGGTGCAGGATTCGATTGCGTCGTTTGCGATGAGGCGCTCTGAGTTTGGGTTTGCTGATTTCCTTTCGATCCGCTCACACTCGACGCGGAGGATCCATTTGGCGCGGCCGCGACATTTCCCTGCTGCCCTGGCACATTTTGCACATTCGAGGGCTGCCCTGACTGCGCAGGATTTCCGACGGGCTGAGAATTCACTGGTGTGTTTTGATTTTGCGCAGCGGTAGCATTATTGGCCGGCGCAGTAGAATTTGCCGCTGCGAGCTTCAAAAGTTGCGTCAAAGGATCGTACGAAGATGTCGGGTTCGTCGTCCCTGCGGGCGGCACGAAGTACGGCACAATTGTGGGGGCGCTACTCGATGATGCTTGTGGTGCTCCGTTTTCAGATGTGGTCGGATTCACCTGCGCATATCCGTTGCCGTGCGGCGCACTAAAGGGCGTCACGAAAACTACGCTCTGGTTTCCATACGAAGGCGCGGGCGCACTGCTGCCGCCGAGTCCACCCAAAAGCCCCGAAATAAATGACGTGATGGAATTCTGATTTCCGCCTGTCGAAACTGCAGGCCCGCTGCCGCCGGCATTCGGATTCCCCGCCACCTGTTGACCTGATCCTTGCGGTGCAGGTTGCCCAGAATTGCCAGTGGCGCCGCTTGCAGGAACTGGTGGCCCAGAAGGCGCAGAAGCGGAGGCCGGAGATTCGGCGGCCACCTGCTCGCTCTGCGACGGAAGTGTCTGGTCGGCGCTCGCAGCATTATTGCCGGGAGCTACGTAGAGCCGCGCGGGCGGCGGCATTTGTTCCGCGGCGAGAAGCGCCTCCGGATTCGAAGTTTGCTGCGGTTGCGGCAATTCCTGCGGGACTTCCGCTTGCTGCGGCGCCTGCGGGGGCGCGAGTTCGACGTTTTGCGTCGTATCGACATGCGGTTGCTGCGGTGCGGAACCTACGACGTCGGTTGCGGCAAAATTCAACGGTGAACCATCTGCGCCGTATGCGGGAAATGCACCGCCAACCGAAATAGTTGGTGTCCCGCCGCCGAGATAGCGATTGAGGAACGAAGAATTCTGCGCATTGTCGGAAACAACAGTACCCACGTCTTGCGCGAGCGTGTTTCCGGTACTCGGATCAGTGCGTGAGAAAAATGCTTGCGCCGCGATTCCATCGGCGCCCCAGCCGTTGAATCCATTTTGCAAGGTACTGGAAACGCTGTCTTGGTTGATGCGCGGTGTTGTCCCGAGAAGGTCCGAGATCCCGTCTCCGCCCCAATGAGAACCAGAAACGTACATGGAGCCAGTGCTGAGTCCATACTTACTGCCATCTAAAACCGACACAGATGTGCCGTTGTCGATGATGACAGGCGTCTTAATGCCATTTTCCTGCAAAAGCCCGGGGAGATTTTGAGTCTTAAACGTATCCCATTCAGAATTTCCAAAAAGCGACGAACACGACATCACCCCGGAGTTGCATGTGAGAGTCAGCGAGCCGTTCGCTTCTTGCGTTGGCGAAAGTGCCGCGAGCGCGCTCTGTGCGCCTTCGCTCGGCGAGGCGCTGTTCCCGGAGGTAAATGTCGGACCATTGCCCCCTACGCTTTGGTCCGCACCCGACTGCGATACGGGGTACGTGTACGTGGGATTTTCCGAGACAGGCAAATTACTTACGTTGTTGAGATTCGCCGACGGAGAAAACCCGGCGCTATTTTGATTTATGTACGACTGCGCGGACTGCAAAAGGCTCTGCCCGCTCATGCCGTTCAGTTGCTGGAGCGTGTTTTGCTGTGCACTCTGCAAAAGCTTCTGTTGCGTGAGTCCTCCGGTCGACTGCGTCGCTTGCTGCGGGGATGTATCTTGAAATGCTTGGTTGAGTCGTTGGTCGGGCGTGAGGTTTTGCGTATCGGGCGAAACGGTCGCCGAACCGCTCCCGCTCGTGCCGCCAGAAGATCCGCCGGTATTGTCTACTTTTTCTGTCGATGTCGGACAATCTTTCCACGCGCCGTCGATGAAACACGTTTGTGCATGACAATCGTCTGCTGCACGGCAGTATCCGCGCACGACAGTATCCGCGCACTCCTGCCCGTACAGATTCGTTTTTCCGTTGACAACTTCCCCGCTCGCGACCTTCGAATCGTACAAGCCAGCCGGACACTGTTTATTGGCTGCATCATCCGCACGAACAAATACAGGAGCGAAGCAAATCGTAACGAGAAAAATCGCCGCGGATATGCGAGGCATGATGCCTTAATTGTAACAGCGCGTGGCCGGCAAAGTGCCGGCCGCGCCTCTCATTCTGTGGATCTAAACAATTCCAGGTGAGTGCGGGTGATGTCTTTTCCCGTCTTCGCAGGCGCGACGGCGCCGAGACCGAGCGCTGGCGCAGCAGCGCCAGATAGCGACGGGAAAAGATATTACCCGCCCCGAGCAACTACTCCATGTCCATCCCCGGAGCAGCCGGAGCTTTCTTCTCTTCCGGAATGTCCGCGATTGCAACTTCCGTCGTGAGCAGGACTGCTGCTGCAGAAGCTGCATTTTCAACACCCGAGCGCGTCACTTTGACCGGATCGACAATGCCCGCTTCGAGCATGTCGACGATTTCGAGGTCGTCGCCTTCGGCTGCCGCATTGAATCCGTTGTTGCCGCCGCGACGCACGACTTCCTGCAGAATCACCATGCCGTCTTCGCGACCGGCGTTTTGTGCGATTTGGAGGATCGGAGCAGAGAGCGCCGAAACGAGGATGCGGTAGCCTACCGTGTACTCGTCGTGTGCTTTGCCGTCGACGCGTTTTTGCAATTTGTCGGCAACTTTCGCAAGCGCCGTGCCGCCGCCCGGAACGATACCTTCGGCGATCGCCGCTTTCGTCGCATTGACCGCGTCTTCGATTTTGTCTTTCAAGTACTTCATTTCCGTCTCCGTGGCTGCGCCGACGCGAATCACGGCAACGCCGCCTGTCAATTTTGCGATGCGTTCTTCGATTTTTTCTTTGTCGAACTTTGAGTCGGTTTGTTCGAGCTGAGCGCGAAGCTGCTGTACGCGTGCTTCGATGTCGGCCTTCTTGCCTTTGCCGCCCACGATCGTCGTTGTGTCTTTCGTGGCAACGACCCGGTTTGCACGGCCGAGCATGCTCACATCCGCGCTCTCGAGCTTCACGCCGAGATCTTCGGAAACGACGCGCGCACCCACCGTCGTTGCGATGTCTTGCAAGAGTTCTTTCTTGCGATCACCGTAGCCCGGAGCTTTGACCGCGAGCACATTGAAGCCGCCGCGCAATTTGTTGAGGATGAAGGTTGCGAGCGCTTCGCCATCGACATCATCGGCGATGATCACGAGTTCTTTCTTTCCGGATTGCGCAACTTTCTCCAAAAGCGGAAGGATGTCTTTGATTGCGGAGATTTTTTTGTCGGTGACGAGAATCGGTGCGTCTTTCGCTTCTGCTTCCATGCGCTCTGGATTGGTCACGAGGTACGCCGAGACGTAGCCTTTATCAAACTCCATGCCCTCGACGTAATCCATCTCGATGCCGATCGACTGCGACTCCTCGACAGTGACGACACCGTCTTTTCCGACCTTCTCCACCGTCTGCGCGATCGTCTCGCCGAGTTCTTTCGACTCCGCAGAAATCGTCGCAACCTGCTTGATGTCGGCTTTGCCTTTGATAGGCTTCGCGAGTTTCTTCAATTCTTCAACCGCGTCTTTGGCAGCCGCTTCGATGCCGCGGCGCACCATCATTGCGTTGGCCCCGAGTGCCGTGCGCTTCAAACCCTCGTGCACGATCGCCTGCGTGAGGACGACCGCCGTCGTCGTGCCGTCGCCCGCTTTGTCGTTGGTTTTCGTCGCGACGTCCTTCACGATCGCAGCGCCCATGTTTTCAAATTTGTCCGCGAGCGTGATTTCTTTTGCGATCGAAACACCGTCGTTGGTGATGGTCGGCGTGCCCCACTTGTCGAGTGCGACGTTGCGGCCCTTAGGACCGAGAGTCACTTTCACCGCGTTGGCGACGATATCGACACCGCGCTTCAAACTGTTACGTACGTCTTGATCGAAGATGACCTGTTTTGCCATAGAAAATTTTTGCTATTTGATAATGCCGACGATGCTCGTCTCCGCAACGAGATAAAATTCTTCGCCGTTGATTTCTTCTTTGTCCCAGTCGTTGGCGCGGAAGAGGACCTTCTCGCCGACTTTCACCTGCACCGGCACGAGCGTGCCTTCCGCGTTGAAGTGGCCACGACCCACCGCGACTACTTTGCCCTGCTGTTTTTCTTCTCTCTTCGCGCTGTCGGGGATGTAAATACCGGATGCCGTCTTTTGCTCCGCGTTCAACGGTTTGATGAGGACGCGGTCGCCGAGCGGCTGAATTTCGATCTGTTTTGCTTCTTTTGCCATAGGATGGTTTCGTTACACTTTTAATGAACGTTTCGGGCACACTATAAATGAAGCGGTGTATGCAGCGCAAGCTTAAACAAAAGGGGCAGCCTAAGGCTGCCCCTTTCAATTACGTTACGTATCCAACATTCTGACGCCGTCCTTCAGATATTGCTTCCACAATGGCCGCCATCGCTCTTGCGTTACGACAAGTAAAACTTCATCGCAACGTTTCCCGTCCTGCGTCCGTATCCAGTTCGGAATGCGGCCGACTTCTTCATAGCCGCATTTTTTGCCATACGCCAGACTTTGCTCGTTGTGCGCCATGACACGCGATAAAATCGCATACAGATCGAGTGCATTGAACGCAAAGTCAAGAAGAAGCATTTTCGCTTCCGTACCGTAGCCGTGACCACGTAAAGATTTATCACAAATCCACGTGCCAGTGGTCGCGGTTCGGTGTGGCCAATGGATATTGTGCAGGCCGATTGAACCGATAAGTTGCTTTTCTTTCTTCCGGATTATGCCGAAAACGAAATTATTCTTCGTTTTGGAAAGCCCATCGACCCACTCCTCTTCTTCTTTTTCCATGAGTGGAAACGTTCGCAGTAGATACCGCGTTGTCTCAGGGTCGTTCATCCATCTACGCAGAACCGGGACATCAGTGCGCTCGAGTGGCCGCAAGAGTACATCAGTACCGGTACGAAATGCGATCTCCGACATTGTCTCTCCTTGTGTCTCAAGATGACCTGATATTATAATGATACAATAGTTATATATCGTCAAGTATACGGATTTGCAGCCCTATACGCTTCGTGGTAGTATCGCGCCAATGCAAATCCTCCAGATGGTGTTGCCGTACGTGCAGATCGTGCTGTCGGTCCTCTTGATCGGCGCGATTTTGCTGCAACGAACCGGCGCATCCTTGGGCGGAGCATTCGGCGCCGACAACTTTTCTTCGGGTTTCCACACCCGCCGCGGAATGGAACGCACTCTCTTTTACGCAACAATTATTCTTGCTATACTGTTTGCACTGACTGCTTTGGTCAATCTTCTTTATTAATTAATTCCGCGATCCGTGTGAGGTTCGCGTCGCGCTTACAGAAGCGCGCTATGACTCCTGATATCGAAACCCCCTCAGCACCAAGCTGGAAAACCCGACTCCAAAGTCATCGCTCGGCGCGGTACATTTCCCGACTTGAAGAACTGCTCCCCGTATTTTCCCCGGCCGAGCGACTTTTGCTATACGGACTCTCGGCACTCCTCGCAGTGAGCGCGTTTCTCCTCGTCATCGCGGTGTCGCACCAATTTTCAGTCGTCGTCCCTGCGCATGGAGGATCACTCACCGAAGGCGAAATTGGTCCGGCACGCTTCATCAACCCCGTCCTCGCGCTTTCGCAGGCCGACAACGATCTCACGCAGCTCGTGTATTCGGGTCTCATGCGCGCGCAAGCAGACGGCACCTACGTACCCGATCTCGCGCAGAGCTACAGCATTTCACCCGACGGCACCGTCTACACCTTCCGATTGCGCCCCGATGCGAAGTTTCAAGACGGTACGCCGGTCACATCCACTGACGTCGCTTTCACGATCGAGCTCGCGCAAAATCCTGCCGTAAAAAGTCCTCAGCAAGCCGATTGGCTCGGTGTGCAGGTTTCGGCGCCGGATTCACAGACGATCGTCTTCACACTCCCGCACGCCTACGCGCCCTTTATCGCCAACACGACACTCGGTATTTTGCCGAAAAAGCTCTGGCAAAATGTTTCGACCGAAGAGCTTCCCTTTTCACCTCTGAATACGCACCCGATCGGGAGCGGTCCGTACAAAGTAAGTGGATTTACTACAGACTCGACCGGCTCGCCCACGCGCTACGACCTCGTGCCGTTTCCGCAGTACGTCCTCGGCAATCCGTACTTGAAACGCATTTCGTTTGTCTTTTACCCCGACACGAAATCTCTCATCGACGGATTCAACCAAGGTTCTGTCGACGCAATCGCAGGGATCTCACCGAATGATTTGCCGAAACTAAAGCGCAAAGACACGACACTCCTCGAGGTCCCCTTGCCGCGAACCTTCGGCGTCTTCCTCAACCAAAGCCATGCGCCCGTTTTGGCCGATCAATCCGCGCGGGCAGCGTTGAGTGCCGCGATCGATCCGCAAGCGATCGTCGATTCAGTCCTCGGTGGATACGGCGCGCCGCTCCAAGGCCCGCTTCCGCCGGGCGTCTTGGGACAAGCACCGCAAACCACGGCGGTAAACTCGCCGTTTACCCTCGCAGCATCGACATCCGTGATCGTTTCCGCTAATATCGCGAACGCGCAAGCGATCCTCCAGCGCGGTGGGTGGAGCTTCGACCAAACCAACAACGTCTGGACGAAAAAAGTCGGCAAAAATACGCAAACGCTGACCTTCACGATTTCGACGGCCAACCAACCCGAACTTGTCGCAACCGCGCACGCACTCGCGCAGGCGTGGGGTGCCGCTGGAATTCCGGTCTCGGTGCAAGTCTATTCGCTCTCGGATTTCAACAACACGATCCTGCGACCGCGCAACTACGACGCAATTCTTTTCGGTGAAGTCGTCGGGCGCACCGCAGACCTCTTCGCGTTTTGGAATTCGAGTCAACGCAATGACCCGGGACTCAACCTCGCAATGTACGCAAACAGCCAAGCCGATGCGCTTCTCTCGCAAGCACGCAGTTCCGAAGACGATGTGACGCGCACGAAACTCCTCGATCAGTTCGCGCAGCTTGTGCGACACGACCAACCCGCAGTATTCCTCTACGCCCCAGACTTCCTCTACGTAGTCCCCAACGACCTCTCAGGCATCGAGCTCGGTGCACTTACGAATTCATCCGAGCGCTTCCTCAATGTCTATGAGTGGTACACGGAGACGAGTCGCGTGTGGGATGTCTTCGCGCCAAAAGCGCAGTAATTCATTAGATACACATTAGAAATTTTTTAGAAACGTTATGGACAATCAAAATTCAGAATCACGAATGGCAGGACCGCGCCCGGCGCGCCCCGCCCGACCGCAACGCCCCGGCTTCAATCGCCCGGGCACACCTGAGCGTAAAGAACGTCGGCGACGCCCGGCATACGCGCGCCCCGCCCGACCCCGACGCGGCAAGCAACATGTCGAACACCGCTCGGAATCATCTTCCAACAAGCGAGTAGAAAAGATTCCGCCACCGGATCAAAACACGATCCGTATCATCCCTTTGGGCGGCGTCGAAGAAATCGGCCGCAATATGACCGCGATCGAAACCGCCGATGATATTTTCATTCTCGACTGCGGATTCCAGTTCCGCGAAGAAGAAACGCCCGGCATCGACTACATCTTGCCCAACACCGGCTACCTCGAAGAACGTCGCGACAAAATCCGCGGGCTCCTCATTTCGCACGGCCACCTCGACCACATCGGCGGCATCCCGTACATCATCGATCGGATCGGCAACCCGACGATCTACACGCGACGCCTCACCGGCATGATGATCAAAAAGCGCCAGGAAGAATTCTCGCACCTGCCGCCCACGACGATCCGCGAAGTCGAAAAAGACGAGGCGATCCGTCTCGGCCAAGCGACGATCCGCTTTTTCGGCGTCACGCACACCGTACCGGATTCGATGGGTATCATCATCGAGACAAAATGGGGCGATGTCGTTTTCACCGGCGATATCAAACTCAACCACGAAAACGGAGACCCGAGCGACGAAGAAAAGCGCGAATTTGGTATCTTCAAAAACCGCAACGTCCTCGCGCTTCTCATGGACTCAACGAACGTCTGGCAGCCAGGCTTCTCGATTCCTGAAATCAACGTCTACCAGACGCTCGAGAAAATCGTGAAAGACGCGAAAGGCCGCCTCATCATCGCAATGTTCGCATCGCACCTCGAGCGCTTGATCCGCATCATTCGTTTTGCTGAAGAAGCCGGGAAGAAAGTCGTGATCGACGGCCGCTCGATGCGCACCAACGTCGAGATCGCGCGCGAGCTCGGCCTCGTGAAATTCAAAGACGAAACTGTCGTGCAAGTTGAAGACATCGACCGCATCGCACCGGAGAAGCTGATCATTCTCGCCACCGGCGCTCAGGGCGACGAATTCGCCTCGCTCGCACGTATCGGCAACAAATCGCACAAATACATCCGCTTGCACCCGACCGACACGATCGTCTTGTCCTCGTCCGTGATTCCGGGCAACGAACGCGCGGTGCAGAAATTGAAAGACAACCTCTCGCGCCAAGGTGCGCACATCATCACGTACCACACGAGCGATGTGCACGCTTCCGGCCACGGCAACCGCGGCGAAGCGGAATGGATCCACTCGCAGGTGAAGCCGAAATTCTTCATCCCCGTGCACGGCTACCACTACATGCTGCGCGTGCACGCAGACGTCGCGACAGATTTGGGTATGGATCCCAAGCACATCGCGATCCCCGACAACTCTTCGATCATCGAAATCACCGACGGCGAGAAAATTACAAAGCACCCGATCAAAGCACCTTCGGAGCTGCGTGTCGTCGAAGGCCAGACCGTCTCGGAACTCTCCGATGTCTTGATGCGCGATCGCAAAGCGCTCGGCCAGGAAGGGTTCTGTGTCGTCGTTGCGACCGTGGATCGTCGCACGGGGAAATTGCACAAATCGCCCGACATCATTTCCCGCGGTTTTGTCTACCTGCGCGACAACAAAGACCTGATGGACCAGACGCGCCTCATCATTCGCAAATCGGTGGAAACAAGTTTGCGCAACCCGCGCTCCGCGGATCTCGACGCCGCCCGCGACGACCTCTCCGAAGCTGTCTCGCGCTTTCTCTTGCAGCGCACCCAAAAGCGTCCGATCGTCATTCCAGTGATTGTGAGCATCTAAGCTTTACAAAGAACCGGTAAACAGTAGACTCCAGCGAGGATCAAGTGGAGGGTTCACGAAATGAATACAGTACAGCTACCGGGCGCAATTCTGTATGTGGCGGCGCCGGAGGAAGCAACGGAAGCAGATAGGATTGCGGAAGTTGAAGTCACCGCATGCGTGCCAGACATCGAGATTGAGCGCGTTCATAATTACATGGAGATCTCAACTCCCCGAGTGTTATTCGGAAAGAGCTTTTATAAGGGACTAGACTCGATCAGATCTCTCCTCGAGTACGAAACCCGACAACAGAACAAGTTGCGATGATCTGGTAACCAGACCGTCCTTGAATCAAGGACGGTCTTTCTACTTTACGCGCGGAATAGAGATTTCCGGCGTGCCGGCAGCGTAAAAGTGATTGTGAGCATTTGACAATGCTGCACGGTCATTGTAATGTGATTGCAGCATTGCAACGCCTACAGGAGCACATCAATGCGATTCGCGGCAAGCTGGGTAGCTATTCACCTAGAGGGATCGTCGGTAGACGTGAGGCACGCGGTTGGCGTCATCGACGCAGCCTCGGAAACACAGGCGACAGAACGGGCACTCGCAAAAGCAAAAGAAATATGCCTGGAAAAGAATGGCTGGAGTCATCACAAAGCTGCGGTAACAGAGATACGCTAATCCAACTAAAAACCCTCGGGAATTCCCGAGGGTTTTTATTTTACGCGCGGTATAGAAATTTCCGGCGTGCCGGCAGCGTAGGGTGCGACTTGGTACGGTTGGAAAATAAAGACGACGTTGTCTTTTTGGATCAAAAAGGTTGCGTAGTTTTTCGGATCGGAATCAGATCCCGGACCCCAAATGCCGGTTGGCTGCGTGTCGGGGTTTTCTGCAAGCTGCGCTTTCGCCGCTGCAGCAACCTGATCGAGCGTCTTTCCCGTGAGTGCAAGCGCTTCTTGCAGCGTCACGATTTGTCCGCTGTCTCGGTGGAAATTTTCACCAATGATCACGGGCATTTCGTGCGCACCGCCCGTGTAGGCAGCAAGGACGAGCCGTGCCGAAACGAAATCCGGCCCGATATGCGCATCGCTGTATTGCGCATCAAATGTGTACGTGGGGAAATGGTTCTCCGCAGGCTTGTCTTGCAACGCCTGTTTTTCCAAATCGCTAACACCGCTTTCAACATCGGCTTTGATCTTCGCGTCGATCGCGGGAATGCCGAACTGCGGATAATCCGCTTGCACGGTGTATTCCGTCGTACTGACGGTTATCGTCGAAGTCGCGACAGTCGCCTGCGCCGGTGCAGTAAAAGACTGCATGGGCGCCCGTGCAACAAGAAGAAGCACGACCGCAGCGAGCACGATCGAGAGGAGCGCAAAGACGATACTCTTTCTCATTGACTCACTCTACCACGCTAGGCAATACGCCAGCTTCCCTTTTCAGAGGTAATGAGACCGTCTTTCTTCAAATCCGCGAGCGCTTTGCGTACGTAAAAGTCATCGAAGTCGAGCTTTTTCGAGATCGCAAGATCGCCGTGGGCTCCTTCGGTGAGAACTTTCAGGATTGCGCCGCGGATTTGTCGCAATGATCCGTGAAATTTCGTTTGCACGACATAGTGTGCACTGTGCCGCGTGGGATTTTTATGAAGTTTCTTGATGTACACGCCAAAGTCCATCAATGCCCAGTGCCACGTGCGCGGATCGACACCCTGAGACGCCAGTGTCGCGATTGGAATCAAGTCGCTGTCGCGTACATTTTCTTTGTTGCGAAAAAAATGATGGATAAAAACAGCGCGCACGTTTGTCTCCAGCAAAATGTCAGGCAAATTGTACGCAAAGACGCGCACTGCCGAAGCGGTGTACGGACCCATACCGGGCAAAGCGCGCAGTTCGTGCACGTCTTTGGGAACGATTCCTTTATGCTTTTGCACGATCGCTTTGGCAGTGTCATGCAAGTACTTCCCGCGGCGATTGTACCCAAGGCCGCTCCATACTTTCAAAACATCCGAGAGCGGAGCTTTCGCGAGCGCACGAATATTCGGAAATCGTTTCAAAAATTCCTTGTACTTTTCCAAGACGCGCGGAACCTGCGTCTGTTGGAGCATCACTTCAGAGACAAGGATTTTGTACGGGTCGTGCGTTGTACGCCACGCGAGATCATGCCGGCCGTGCGTTTTCCAATAATCTAAAACTTCCCTTTGAAAGGTAGCGATGCGTGCGGCGGATACCCGTCGACGAACATCGCCCACAAGCGGCGCAGGGCGAGCTCTTCGCGAAACATCGCCAACCGTCGGAGCGCCGTGTAGAAAATCGTTCGTAGCTCTAGGCGAACGTATGTTTCGAGCTCCGCGTTTTGCGAGAGCTCGCCCTGCGCCGCTCCTCATAACTCGTAGATCACATCCTTGCGCTCCACCACCACCTTCCACCCGTGCTTCTTCGCGTGATCGTAGAGTTTTTTATTGGGATTGAAGCAAATCGGCTTTTGTACGATTTCGAGAAAAGAAATATCGCTCTCGGTGTCGCCGACGCCGATTGAGCCGCGCAGCATCAAGGATTCGACGTCGATCGCACGGCGCACGACATTGGCTTTGTTCTCCCAAGTTTCGCGCTCGAGTTGTCGTCCGGTAAATTTCTCTTCGACATCGATTTCATAGAGCGAGCCGTAGGATTTGTCGAAACCGAGTTTCGGGCAAAACTTGTCGAGAATCGTTTTCGGCGAGTGCGAAACGGCGAGCAAAAAGTACCCGCGCTCCTTGAGCAGACTAATCAGATTGCGCGGATAGCGGTACGTATGTTTCCATTGAGCCGCAACGACTTTGCGCGCAGCATCAGCCAAATCTCCATAGTGCACGCCGATCATGTACTGCATAAACGCTTGCACGACCCCTTGAATGTACGCGTCATAATCCCCTTCGCGGTCGAGCCATTTTTCGTGCTGTCGAGAAAAAAGCGCCTGCGATTCTTCGGGAAAAACGCCGTCGCGAATGAGCTGATCGACGACCTGTATCAAAAGACTCGAGCGAAAAATCGTCCCATCGACATCGAAGACCGCCACTTTCCGCTTCTGTGTCATACGTTCATCCTACCCCAAAAAGTCGGGCTACGCTTTCGCCCGCCAGGCCCGTTCGTGTCGCACAAGCTGCGCCTGTGCATGCGAGCGATCCGCCAAAAGTTCGTACACCGCACGCTCGAGGCGAATGCGGTTTTGCGAACCTTTTACCAAGATCACGTCGCCCGGCAAGACTTCGCGCGCCACGTCTTTGCCGACCTGCTGCGCACTGTCATAGCCGTATTCGCGAATGACCGTTGGCGACATCCCTGCATCGCGCGCCGCTTGTGCCAAGACTTTCGATTCTTCTCCGACCGTGACGAGAACATCTGCAACTTTCGCCGCATACTGCCCGACCAATCGGTGCCCTTTTTCACTGAATTCGCCGAGTTCGCGCATGTCGCCGAGAATCGCGATTTTGCGTTTGCCGGGAACTTCTGCGAGTGTTTCGAGTGCAGAGAGTGCCGCAGCGGGAGATGAGTTGTAGCTGTCATCGATGATGATCGCACCATGTACTCCGCGCAAAAGCCGCATGCGTCCTGACGGCGGACTCCACTGCGCAAGCGTCGCAATCGCATCTGCATGTTTGATGCCGAGCGCGCTCGCAACGGCAAGCGCGGCAAGCGCGGCGTACGCGCGCGGCTTGCCGATTGCACCGTGAATGTCGAGGGTCGCCTCTTGCGTGTCACTCTGCACGCGCACCGAAATTCCAGCCGGTAGTCCATCTGCGCCCGCGAGCACGCGCACATCGGTTGCGGCAAAATCGGCAGTCGCCGCAAAGCCGTACGTGCGAATCGTACCGATCAAACCCGCGGTGGCTTCCTCGGGGTGCATGTCTGCATTTACGATTATCGTGCCGCCGGGTCGTACATGGAAAAGGAGCGCGCGTTTTTCACGAACGAGATCATCGCGCGATGCAAAGTACGCGATATGGACGGGAATCTCCGGGACGCCGGTATACACGGCGATGTGCGGCCGCAGCCATGTCGCAATTTTCTGGATGTCGCCTGGTGCATCGGCGCCCACTTCAAGCACGAGGAGTTTGGGAAACGGAAGAAGTGCGGAAAAAAAACCTTTCACGAGCGCCCACGCCCACCGCACGGGATTCGCCCACGGGTTTGAGAGTCCAAGGATCGCGAGCGGGACCCCGATATCGCTGTTGAAACTTTTTTCGCTTTTCCTGGCCCACATGTGCGGCGCCACGGCTGCGTAGATCGCGTCTTTCGTCGTCGTTTTTCCCAAATTGCCGGTGACCGCGACGATCTGCGGATCGTGAAGGCGCAGTGCGAGCTTCGCCTCACTCGTGAGAAGTCGTATCAAAAATCCGCGCATTCGTTCGTACATACATCCATTATGCAGCCTTCCAGCGCTTCAAAGCTTTTGGCCACATCTTCGTGAGCGCATGCTCGGCACACTCGTGCGGACGCGCCGGACACACGTAGCGCCCGTACAAGACGAACCCATTGTTTACGTACTTCCAATCTTTTTTCGGGACGAGCGCCTCGAGATCGTGCGAGATTTTCGTGAGGTCGGAATTGTCTGAAAGATCGAAGCGGTACGCGAAACGCTTCACGTGCGTGTCGGTCGGGATTCCTTCCCAAATATCATAGAGTTCGCCGAGAACGACGTTCGCCGTTTTGTACGCGACGCCGGGAAGCAGCGTGAGTTCTTCGACGGTTTTCGGAAGTTTCCCGCCGAAATCTTTTTCGATCATGTTGGCGGCAGCGATCACAGCTTTCGCTTTGTTGCGGAAAAACGAGAGCGAAGAAATTTCTTTCGTAAATGTCTTGAGATCTGCCTTCGCGAAATCCGCGGGCGTTTTGTATTTCTTCCAGAGCGATCCCGTCACCTTATTCACCTGCTTATCGGTCGCCTGCGCCGAGAGCATGACCGCCGCGAGGAGTTGCATCGGGGTTTCGTAGAGAAGTTCGGTTTTCGGTTTCGGGTACGCTTTCTTGAGGTACGCGACGATCTTCGCCGCGCGCGTTTTTCGTTCAGTTAATTTTACAGGACTCATGGGCTGTATCCTACCATTCGTAGCAAAAGCGCGCCCTGGGCGCGCTTTTTATTTGATCGTGATCGGAATCTCGACCGAGTCGTCGTTCTCCGGGAGCCCAGAAGGATTGTCGCGCATCAAAACGAGCGTCGCGGGGCCTTTGTACGCCGTCTCAAGCGTGACTTGGGCCGTAAACCGAATCGGGCCCGGAGCAGTCCAATCGCTCTGCGCTCTGCCTTGCGTGCGACCGATCGCATTGTCGTTGTCATCACGCACCATGATCGGAAACACCGCTTCAAAAAACCAGCCGCTCGGTGCGGTACCCGCAATACTGAATGTGCGAGAGACAACAGCGCCCGATTTCGGAGTACTCACGATCACTTTCGTGTCGAGCGGCGCCGTGCTCGTTGCCTGCGATGCGGAGCTCTTCGCAATAGGAGTGGTGGTTGCCGTGGTGGTTGCAGTTTGCACTTGAGACGTCGTCGGCGCTGAAACGGGTTCCGTCCAGAGGAGCCACGCCAAAACGGCGATAACAAGCGCCATGATCGCGATAACAACGGCTGAAGTGCGAGACATGGGGAAATTCTATGCCTGCATGATTGCCTTCGCAAGCTTTTCGGGATCGTGGCGAATGAGCGTGCGGCGCAGGAGATCTTTCTTGGGAGTTTTGGCAACGCCGTTTGCCAACACATCGACACCGATAAACCGTTTCTCTTTCTTCTCTACCTCGCCGCACGCGACTGGCTCACCTTCGTCGGCGTACTTGTTTAGAAGAGCGCTCGGGGGCTGCTTCGTGTTGTATATGACGACGTCGAATACGCCGCGTTTCCCGATCGCCTCTTCGACGACATGCACGTAATCACAGACGAGAAAATCGTCGGTGTGTCCGTTTTTGCTCATCAGATTCGTGACGAAGATCTTCTTCGCTTTCGATTGCGCGAATGCGCTTGCAATACCCGGGACGAGAAAATTCGGTACGAGCGAAGCATACAGATTGCCGGGTCCAATGACGATCACATCGGCATCTTTGATCGCGTGGAGCGCGTGCGGATTCGCCTTTGCTTTCGGAGCAAGACGCATGCGCTTGATCCCGTAGCGCGAAACGAGTTGGTAGCGCGAAAGCTCGTCCTCTCCCCGCAGGACCTTTCCGTTGTGCAACTGCGTAACGATGTGGACCTTCGAGAGTGTTACGGGAACGACACGCCCGCGAATCTTGAGAATCTCGCCGGCGACTTCGAGTGCACGGTCGATGTTGCCCGTGATGCTCTCGAGCGTGGATATGAAAAGATTTCCAAACGTGTGGCCCTTGAGGTCACTCCTGTCGTAGCGGTGGTTGAATAGTTTGCGCATGACGAGCGGCGCTTCAGAGAGCGCGACGAGGCACTGCCGCAAATCGCCCGGTGGCAAGACGCCGAATTCATCGCGCAAAATCCCCGATGAACCGCCGTTGTCCGACATCGCGACGATCGCCGTGAGCTCGAGCGAATATTTCTTGAGTCCGGTGAGAACCGTATACGTGCCCGTCCCTCCGCCCATGACGACGACTTTTTTCATGCCTTTTGACTCTATACCTTCGAGAAAGGTGCCGCAATGCGAACCCTCATGCACAAAAATGCCGCCCGTGTGGGGCGGCATTACGCTCATTTATGCGCGAACTCTCTCCCGTGCGAGTACCTCCAACTTGGTGGACGCGCAATACGGGAATATAAAGTACTCCTGCTTGTGCGGTTTTCTTTCAGCAGCTTCGACGAACATTCGCATCTCACGCTCTGCCGACATCTGCGACATATTGTCTTTCACGAGATACCGCACGCCGTGCTCATCTTGGCGAATCAGCATCCAGAATTCTTTTTCACTCCGTCCAACTTGCGTTATCGGTGTATGAAGCATCGATTTCCTCCCGCATGCTTCGCCTAGCCTAACACACATCCACTATTCACACCGCATCATATGCCGGGAAAAAGGGCGCGTATACTTATCGTGGGTCATTTATTTATTTTGTAGCTAAAAACATGAACAGAAAGACGATAGCAGCCGGTTTTGCCACACTCATCATGGCAGCCCCGGCTTTCGCACTCGCACAGTCCGCCTCGACGTCAGTCGGCGTCACGACGGATGTGCAGGCGCAAATTCAAGCATTACTCTCGCAAATCCAGGCGCTCCAGCAGCAAGTGAAAATGCTGATCGCGTCGAGCACGATGCCTGCCATGCATGACATGGAACACATGATGGCCTCGAGTACCACATCGATGATGGGTCACCCGTGCGTGGCGATCAGTCGCGATCTCTCGATCGGCTCAGAAGGCGACGATGTGAGACAGCTCCAAGACATCCTCGCACAGGATCCCGAAGACGGCTTCACCGCGAGCTCGACCGGTGTGTTCGGTCCGCTCACCGCAAAAGCAATGATGCACTTCCAGATGCGTATGGGCATCGCATCATCTTCGACCGGTTTCGTGGGGCCACTTACACGCAACTTCTTCAAGGAACACTGCGGCGGCAGCGATAACGGTATCGGCAACGGTGGCATGGACAACGGCAATCACGGCGGCGTAATGATCCGCATTGTCAGCGGCACGATCACCGGAAGTGACAGCTCTTCGATCACCGTCCAAGGTCACGACAACAGCACGACGGTGACCGTCAACATTACGGCTTCGACGACGATCATGGTCGCAAGCACGTCGTCTTCCCCGGTTGTAGGAACGATCGCAAACCTCACGAACGGCTCCAACGTCATCGTTGAAGGCCAAAACAGTAGCAACGGCAGCGTGAACGCTACGCGCATTACCGTCGGTACCGGAGCTATGCCGATGCTTCCGATGATGAATGGTAACGGTGGCGACATGCATGGAGGTATGCAGATGCACATGGATGCGACAACGACTTTCCTAAGCGCCAGCTCGACAGACGGTGTGCTGCACGGCCTCATGCAATTCTTCAACCCGTTCCTCCCGGGCGGCGGACAGGGTGACGGCCACAATTCAGGTGGCGCTCCAGGCCCCAGCAGAAACCAGGGCGGCTACTAAGCTAGACACTCACAAAACCGCCGGATATACCGGCGGTTTTGTTTTTAGGTAACGAGTCGCGTAAAAACGACGAGGCGCTCGTTGTACGTATCTTTCCCCTTCACCCACGTGCCGTCGCACGTGATGAGATTGAGTCGGGCGGCGTCTTTTTGTCCAAAAATGAGAAGACTCGGTGCTTGCGTGTACGGATACACTTCGATATCGGTCACGACGAAATGCAGCTGCTGCCCGCCGCGTGTTTGCACAAAAACGTCGTCGCCCACATTCACGTCGGCCAAATGTTTGAAAACGCCGTCGAGCCCGAGACCGTTGTCGACGTGACCATCGATCACAGCGCTGCCCACTTGCCCGGGCACCGCGCCGTACTTGTACCAGGCGACATCCGTAAAATTGCTCGGCACTTGCATGTTGCCCTGTGCATTGATGCCGGCATTTTGAATCGCCGCGTTGATGCCGATCGACGGAATAATGAGCCGCGCCGGGAGCGAGGAGGTCGCGACTTTGGTCGCAGGAGCCGTGCGCGCGAGCGACGGCACTTGGATTTCTGTTTCAGGTGCGTAGAAAACCGCATGGATCAAGGTCCATACGAAGACCCCGAGTGCTCCGACAACGATTGCCCACAGGATCACGCGTCGCATACGGATTTTGGATGGAATCTATCACGGAAAAGCGGCGACTGCCCCACGGGCAGTCGCCGCAGAAAAATAATTACGCTTCCTTGCGACGGCCGATAAGAACCGCGCCCACAAGCGCTGCTGCCGCTGCCCCCGCGAGGAGCGCTGCGGTCTCCGGAGCGTTGCCACCCGCGCCGGTGTTCGGGACACCCGTTGTCGGGGCGCCCGTACCTGCAGGCATCGTGCCCGGCATGGTCGAGCTTCCCGTCATTCCATTGGAAGTCGATGCGCCATAGTCGGTCGCAGGTGCTCCTGCTCCCGTACTCGGTGTACCGTTGGCCGGATAGCCAGTATCTGGATAGCCCGTTGCCGGCATCTGGCTTGTGCTCTGCGCGAAGGCTGCACCACCGGTGAGAAGTACGCCGAGCGCAGTCGCTGCGATTGCTGTTTTGGTCATACTGATCATGTATGAATGATAAATGTCGTACGTAATCGACCAGAAGCTATTAAAAACCCATCTTTGGGAAGGGTTTGTGAACGCACCACAATCCCATCAGCGGCTGCGCGAGCGTGTCGTGCGCTTGCGCGAACTCGAAGAGCGTTTGCGCGTACCGCGCGCAGGGACGCGTTTACCTTTGCGGCGCGCTTCGGAAAGCCCGATCGCAACCGCCTGCTTACGGCTCGTGACCTTGCGGCCGCTCCTGCCGCTTTTTAAAGAGCCGCGCTTCATCTTATGCATTTCGCGTTTAACGTCTGCGCCGGCGCCACGCGAATAACGGCGGCGGCGCGTTGGTGTTCGTGCCATATGACACGATTTTCACCTGCTCTCTATGAAGCTCGTATTAAATTTTCGTGTCTGTGCGCGAGTCGTCTGCGAATCGCAGGAACATGCGCTTGAGAAATCTCCAAAATTGCTTCATGCCGAAGTGCCCCGCACTGCGCATCTGCGCGATATCGCCGCGCAAAAGCTGCGCTTCGCTCTCGACTTCTTGCGCGACGTGCTCGACGCGCCCGAGAATCTTCCACACGCGAAAGAGAATGAATGCAAAAATAACCCCGAGAACGACGACCACGAGAGTCGTCACGAAAAAGAAGATATCCATCTTCGCAAATTCGCTCATACCGCAATCTTAACATCTCCTAGCGCTGTCCGGCGATCGTCTGTGCGAAATGCAAAATGAGCTCCAAAACAGAGATCCAAAAGGTAATAAAGAGCGTGAGGAGCTGCAGAAGAAAGCTCACGAGTTCGTTGAGAAAAACGGAAAGGTCCATAGAGAAAGTGTACACCCGCTGCGCATGAAATGCGCGTGATTACTGCATCTTTTTGATCTGCTCGGCAATCTCGCGTTCGATCCTGCCTTCGAAAAGACGCATCATCAACGGGAGCTTCGCGTCGATCACGTAATTTTTGTCTTCCACCAAAAGCGTGCCGCGGATACGCTGCTTTTGCGCGGTGAAATCGAAGTGCAGCGTGTTGTTTTCCCAGCGCTCCTCGTGGATCTCGAGCTGCGCTTCCTTTTTCATTTGCGGGACGGCCATGTCGAGCGCCTTTTTCACGCGCTGCGTCGCTTCAAACTGCGAAAATTTGTGTGGGACTTTGATGTGCATAGAGCGGCAGTATACCAGAGCACTATGCGACGTCCACGCGCTCGATCACGATCGCCTCGAGCGGGCAATCCATCTCATGGTCGGCTCCGTTTCGATCGCACTCACCACATCCATCCCGCTCACGACTTTGCCGAAAACCGTGTGCTTGCCGTCGAGGAAAGTATTCGGTGCGGTGTTGATGAAAAACTGCGAGCCGTTGGTGTTGGGCCCGGCATTCGCCATCGCAATCGTCCCGACCGTGTTGTGTTTTTTTTTCGTGGATCTCGTCGGCAAATTTGTAGCCCGGGCCGCCCGTGCCCCAAAAGTCCATTTTGCTGTCGTCTTTCGTGAGCGGGTCGCCGCCTTGGATCATAAAGCCCGGGATCACGCGATGGAATTTGGTGCCATCGTAAAAACCCTCTTTCGCCAATTTCACGAAATTCGCGACGGTACCCGGCCCATCATTTCAAGCCCTATATCGCCTTTCGACGTATGCAACGTGATGTTCATGCCGAGAGTATAGCAAAAACTACTGTCTTCAGGATGTCGTGACTATATGAAGTACTGGCATAGTTATACGCTGTCGTCTTCATCACTACGTTCCTTGGGAAAAATAAGGTCTACGGTCCCCACACCGCAACGGCCCCGGCGAAAGAGCCGTACGCGAAGGCATTATTGGTTGAACCGGAAACCGAGTACGATTGCGCGCCGGTTGCCGTTGAGTGCGCGAGCATCTCGATGGTGGTATTCCAAGTCGTCGTCCCGAGAGAAAAGTCGCCGATTGTATTGGTGCTCCAGATCGGCGTCACGCCATTTGCGTATGCTGCGCGTCCAAATACAACGGCAACGCCTCCGGTCGGAACGGTAACGGTGCCTGTCGTAGGAACGATCTGCGGATCACCAGCATCATAAACGGCAGCGTGACTCCCGCTCGCGACCGGCGTTGGCGACGATGAGCCGGTAATGGTCCCCACGAGAATACCCATGTTTTCGATACCGCCACTCGATCCGGTCGTCACAACGATATTCGCCGTCGAGCCAGTCGGTACGGTTGCGTACCATATGCTTGCATAGTCACTTCCGGTAGCTGAAGTCACTGCTTTCGTAGCCGAAACACCACCGATAGTTACCGCTGTCGTACCGCCATCGTTATTGCCGCTATTATTGTCCACGCCGACGACGACGATACGGTTTGCCGCAGGAGTGCCGATATTCACGTTGGAGAACGTGACGGGCGGCCCAGCAAAGTTGAGAAACTGTATCGGCGGATTTGCGGTCGGAGTGAAGCTGACAGTGCCAGTCCCTCCTCCGCCACCTCCCGAGCCTCCGCCGCTTGCGGCAGCGACCGAGAACGAAACAGATGAATCGGAAGAGAGATTGCCGCTCACATCTTTGCATTTCACATAGTAGGTATACGAAGAACCGTCGCTAAGCCCGGTGAGTGTCGTCGAATGGCTGGTGCCTCCGGTCGTTGTGAACGTGGTCATAGAGGCGAACGCTTGGCCAGCCGATGTCGCGTACGCGCACGTTGCCGTTTCATTGGTCGTTACGCTCAGTGTCGTCTGTGTGGTGCCTGAGGCAAGTGTTCCCGAAGGCGCGGTGATGGTGACGGTCGGTGGCGTCGTGTCCGCGGCAGATTGCGTGGTCGCGCTCGCACTCGAAGATTGTGCGGAAGTATTGCCTGCGGCGTCGTATGCGCTGACCGTGTACGAATAGTTCGTGGCTGCACTTAATCCCGTGTCTGAGTAGGAGTTGGTTGTTGCGGTGCCGACCTTCGTGCCATTGCGGTAGATGTTGTATCCGGTCACGCCGACGTTATCCGTTGAGGTCGTCCAGGTGAGATTGATCTGGGAGCTGGAGACAGCCGTTGCCGAGAGGCCTGTCGGGACAGATGGCGCCGTGGTGTCGCCGGTGGATTGCGATGAACCGGCTCCCGATGTATTGCCGTACGCATAACCTGAACCGCTGAACCCAACATACACGCGGCCGTATTGGTTCATGTCGCCGGAAATACTCTTGATGGTATCGAGGCTATTGGTGGGCCATAGGCCGATCTGGAACCAGGTGTTTGCGTTGTCGTCGGACTCCCATACGCCATAGACCTTGTTGACCCAGCCGACGATATAGATCGCCGGATAACTTTGGCCCGCCGCCGCTTTGCCGAATCCGAAGTCTATGACCTCGAGCACGTTCGGAACCGCGGTCCACGTCTGGCCGCCGTTGGTCGAACGCATGAACTGTTCGTTCGCCGGCGACGTGAGAGAGTCAGGGCTTTGCTGACCGCCGCTGAAGAAAAGATTGCCAGCTTCTCCGGGGACGCTCCGCAGCTTCGCATTGAAGCCTCCGTATAACCCTTGGAAACTCGTTTGGACCGCAGTCCACGTATTGCCGTTATCGGTCGAACGCCATATGTCGCCGTTCATATACGCGTAGAACGTTCCGATATTCACGCGATCGGCGGTTATGACTTGCCGGTCGAGGTAATACGCCCAACCGCTGTTCGTCGGTCCCGACGGCGCGGTCCAGGACGAGCCTCCGTTGGTCGAAACATAGAAACCGCCCGTCGCCGGCGCCCAGACGATGTCGGACGGAGACGCTGCCGCGATCGAACCCGGCTCCCCGGACACAGGAATCGAAGCGAACTTCGTCCATGTCTGACCCCCGTTCGTCGAATAGCTGCTTACTGCACCCATGTCGGCGACCAGGTACGAGGGATTGGACGAAGCCCAGTCCGCAGCAGAAGCCTGGACGATCGCCTTCGCATTGTTCGGTCCGTGCGTCGATGGGAAGACATCGGGATTCGTGATCGTGAAGAGTGGGCGATCCCACGATGCGACGACGACATTGCCTCCCGGCGGCGAAATAATCTCGTCAGCGACAAGCTGTTCGATGCCGAGGCTTTGCGATATCCACGACGCCCCCGTTTGCCAGGTAACTCCCGTTGTCGGGTAGCTGGTGTACCACACGCCAATTCCTTCGGCGAAGTACAGCTTGTTGGACGCGGACGGGTCGAAGATCATATTGCCGCTCGACATGTACGCTTCGTTCGTCCACGCGAGCCACGGAATGTCAGTCGCCGTTCGGGTTGTTGCCGGGGCACCGCCCCAGATCCAACCGGTCCAGGTCACTCCTTTATCCGTAGAGACGTCCAAAGTTCCTCCTGCTCCGCCGGCGATGATGCGCGACGGGTTTACGGGATCCACCGCTATCGAGTGAGTGCCTTGGCCGTTTGTATCCGTGGTCATCTCCTTCCACGTACCGGCCGAATACGACCAGAAACCGGAATTCCCTGCCGCATAGTAGATCCCGTCGCTCGAGACCGTTGCATTCTCGACATTAGTCGGGCCGCCTGTCGTCTTTGTCCAGCTTGCGCCGGCATTGGTCGAAACGTACACGCCATTGCCCCAACTTCCGACGTAAATAGTGTTCGTCATTCCGCCCGTCTGCCCCGATGTCGGGTCGAACTGGATCCCGGTCATGCCCCCGGCGCCGCCCTTTGCGATCGCGGTCACTTGCGACCAAGAATTTCCTCCGTTCGTGGTCACCCACACGCCGTTACTGACGGTGCCCACGTACACGACATTGGGATTGATCGGGTCGACCGCCATCTTTTCTCCATTCATTCGATAGTTGTCGTTGGGGGTATCGGATGTCTGCTGTGCGAACGCGGTCCTGGTCCAGGTCGTTCCGTGATTGTCGCTCCGATATACGTACCCGTTGTAGACCATATAGAAACGGCTCGTGTTGCTCGGCGCGATCCGGATCTCATACACGCCCTGGCCTTGGCCAACTTGCACATCCGAAGCCGGCAAGCTTGCTGAGGTAACAAGCTGCACCCACTGTGCTCCGTTCCACCAGTATGCGCCGTACGTATCAGTACGGATCACTTTCGTGCCGTCTGGTGCGATGTCCATGCCGACGATCCAACCGCCCGCGCCGATCCTCAACGGTTTCCAGGTCGTTCCGTACGCGTCTGGTCCATACGTCAGAAGACTTCCGCTTCCCCCGCCGCCTCCACCACCACTCGCCATCTGCGTCACCGCACTCGCACTCGTCGATTGCGATGAGGTATTCCCCGCCGCATCAGAGGCAGACACGGTGTAGCTGTATTGGGTTGATGCGGAGAGACCGGAGTCATTGTACGAGTTCGTCGCACTCGTGCCGATTTGGGTACCGTTGCGGTAGATGGTGTAGCTCGTCACACCGACGTTGTCGGTGCTTGCGGTCCAGGAGAGATTGATTTGGCTGCTCGATACTGCAGTTGCAGAGAGGTTGGTGGGAGTTGTCGGTGCTTGGGTGTCAGCAGGCGTTGCAACAGAGAACGTAACAG